>SDBT01007322.1_pt1 | contig 18187 bp, 14 predicted proteins | sample 2277101 | NCBI WGS metagenome assembly SDBT01 (sample SAMN10404973, study PRJNA504765) | marine sediment metagenome | isolation source: marine sediment core GS10_PC15, 103 cmbsf | place: Arctic Ocean: Southern Knipovich Ridge | collected 2010
CGTCCACTTTCGACACGACTAGTCTTTGCTTGCCCGACGGCGCCGGCGGTATTTCGCTGACCAACTCGACAAGAATCTCATCGTCGTCTTCGAGGCGCTGCCGCGTAGCGGTTCTTACCTGTTCGATACCGTCAAGCGGAAATTCCTTTTCGTCGACCGCAATCAGTAAGCGAACCTGACCGCGCTTCTCCTGCCGTGCCTGCAATTGCAAGAGACCTTTCACTTTACGACAGATGTATATGAATACCACTGCACTGACCCACTTGCCTGAGCGAGTCACAATGAATTCCATGATCCGACCACCAGAGACCTGGATCGTTGGTAGTGTCCGACCACACGGACACACTTCGTGGGCAAGACTGACCAAGTCACCGGTTCGGTAGCGGATGATCGGCATACAGTGGCTGGTTAGCATAGTCACCATCAGTTCGCCCTCACCATCGGTCGGGGCAAGCGTGTTAGGATCCAGCACCTCCAGCAGCACATGCTCACAGTTAGTATGCAGCCTCTGTCGCTCACAGTCATGCCCGATCAGACCACACTCGCGGATGCCGTAGGAATCATAAACCGGTATATCGAATGCATCGGAGATGCTCTGGCGATTAGTTCCTAGCAGCTCGGAGGTCGTGATAATTGCTCGCAGGCCGAAGTCCTTCAGCGACATTAAGTCCAGCCCGATCTGTCTGGCGACGCGCAGCATCATCATGAAGCTGCTGACGTAACCAAACAGGCAGCTAGCCCCCCACTTTTTCCACTGCTCCACGTAGCGGGAGACAATTTCCGGCGTGATCAGCAGTGAGCTGGAAAACATGTCGTTGCGTAGTGTGTCACGGAGGTTTTTAATGCGGTCCTGACCGGACAGTTCGACCGCCGCTGCCCAGAAGTACACCTCCCTGTCCCCGGGTTCGATACCTACCCACCGGTGGCCACGCATGCGGGCGGCGGTAATGTGGGCCTCGCGGTTGGAAGAGGTGTAGAACTCCAAGGCCGCGTTAGTGGATCCGCTTGTGCGAGTGAGCATGACGCGATGGCCCTCGTTGCGCCAAACCATTTCTTCCCTGTGGTCACGGACATCCTGTTTGACCAGTAACGGAAAACGGCGAACATCGTCCAATGAGCGGATGTCTTCGGGCCGGAAATCGTGCTCGTCCATGACTCTACGCCAATAGGGCGTTTGCTCGTATGCGCTGACCACTAGTCCCCGCAGTCGCTCAAGCTGCAAAGCATGGAGCTTATCAAGAGGCCAGCGCTCCGATTCGCTGAGTTCCCTCAGGATGGTGAAGGTTCGTCGGCCCAAGAGGCGCTCGTGCACGCGAAAGAAAAGATCGGCAAAAAATCGGTTCATGATTAACTCTGGCGCATCAGATCCAATATAGTCTATTGTAGGCTTGAACGATCTTTCGGACCAGCGCCCGCCCGCCACCCATTCGGGGTGGTGGCTCCGTACGGGCCTCGTAAGTTCCCTCTTTCACCGCCCGGTCCAGGTCGCCAAACGTACGAACGTGGTACGCGTCTGAATTGTCACCCAGCCAGTGGCATAGGCGCCGCAGGCGACTGGCGACGATGCGGTCCAACCGGCCTCCATTGTACTGCACGTTACGAACTTTAAACAGGCTGAAACTGTGCAGGATTAGCACGGCCTCCGTTCCGGTGTCACATATCCTGCGGATCACATCTCGGCATTCCTCGAATGAAATGGCCACGACGTCCAGCACTTTCGAGGGATGTAGCCCAGGGAAGCGAGGCTGAGAGAAGCCCGATAAGGCTACTTCAAGCACTTCGCCATACCATCGCGAGCCATTGAATGGATCAGTGGGGCTGAAACGGCACTGTCTGCCCGCGAAGGGGAATGTGTAGCTACTGTCGATCCGGATACCGACGTCTGCAAGCTGTCTCAGCGTGTCCTCCGAAGCGCCCATGTTACCAGCGCGGAAGGCCACGGGCTTTCGCCCGGTCCATTTTGCAAGTCTGTCCATGCCCTCCTCAAGCAGCGACCTCTGTTCAACTGGATCAAGGTCGGTTATCTGGTCCGTAAAGGGATACGGTTTGCCCTGGCGGTACAGACCATAGTGCTTGTGGTTGGGATGGACGTGCAACTGCACATCCTGGCCATGCTCAAGTAAGAAATGGCATATCGGATCCATCTGCCCCGGATAGCCCTGCTCCTCGGCGAAGGGTTCGACAAAGAACGTGGCCTTGAGTCCGTTCGCCTCGAGCATTTCCACGATAAGCGGCAAGCCAAACCGACGACCGCCATATTCGCCCATGATTGCCCGCGACGGTGGTACAGGCCTGAGTCGGTCATCACCCCAGGCCCCACCCATGCTGCATTCCACATCGACGGTGATGAATACTCCGGGCTTCACCTGCGGTTCTCCCGCGATTCGGGGTTGCCAAGGATGTCAAATGATTTCGCCCCGAGGTGCTCGATCATTTGCTTCAGATCGATCAAGAACGGTTTGATGTCACCTAAATAGAACGTGTCATCCCGTGTCCATGGTCCGCAGTTCCAAAGGAACCGAGCGACCGTACCTGGTTTGGTGAGCTGTTTCTGCCCAGGGGGAAGTTGGTCACCACGGATCATGCCCAGCATCCAGTTGGCATCACCGCCAAGGATCCGCGTGCGGAGTCCGATTTGATATCGTGTCTTGCGCATTTTCTCCGGCTCGAAGTGACTCTGCCAAAGCAGGAACGGCGCGTCAAAACCAGCCATGATGACTGTCGGTAGTCCGCCAATAAATCGGGGATTGATTTCGAGAAAAATGTACTTGTCGGTTTTGGGATCGTAGTGGAACTGCACGCCACCAATGCCCTCCCATCCTATGGCCCCGAGCAGCAGGATGGCATCGTTGATCAACCGCTTGTGACGACAGCTCACCCGCTGGACGGTAACACCGCCAGCCAACGGCATGTGATGTTCGCCTATATAGTCACCCACCATGAAAGACTCACCGTCATGCATGAGTATCTGCACGTGGTCTTCGACCCCCGGATGGTACTCTTGCACCACGATGTTGGAGGCGATGCCCTCCACCTGCTCGTGCAGCCGGAGAAGTTGCTCCTGAGTCTCTGCGTAACTTGCCTTCCACGGTGCCCGCCCGCCGGCCGTCTGATCGTTCTGGCGGCGAGTACGAAGAACCAAGGGAAACCGTAATTCCTCCTCCTTTGCCATCAGCCGGTCCAACGTCGTGCCTCGGGCCACCGGAACACCTAGGCTCCGACACAAAGTCTGCATGTAGTCTTTGTCTGTGGCCTTATCGAAGCACTCGCGCGATGGTGAGAAAATATGGATGTCGGGCTCGAATCGTTCGCGCTGGTTGATCAGGGCATTATGGTAGCTTTCGGCGATGGTCATTACCGATCCAACGTCGAGTTTACGGGCGAGGCGCTCAATTTCATCACCGAAACAATCATCATGTGGTCCGCATTTCTGTATCCATACGCCACTAACGTAACGGCTGTGCGCAGCTAACCCATTCGGACTCCGACAAACAGCGAATACTTTTAGCCCGCACCGGCCCAGACTGCGAACGACCCAAAGCCCTACTTGAGAGTCGCCGACGATAGCCAGGACACGACGAGCGGGAGGACCGGTCCAGATTGATCTGTTTCTGACACACTTCAGGAGCTTCATGTTAGATTTGGGGCCTCAGTATGGACTCTTGATCCCAATAATGCCTAGTTCCGTCACCTGGCGGCGTGTAAGGACCAAGAACTTCGATGTAAACCTGCATAATCTTGTCGGCCATCGTGTCCAAGCTATATTGTCGGCAGATACGGTCGCGGGCGGCAAGACCCATCTGCGCACGGAGGTTACTTTCTGTCGCCAATCGATAAATACACTCCGATAGTGCCTGCGTATCGCCGGGCTGAATCAGAAAGCCTTCCACGCCATCTTTGATCAGTTCAGGAATGGAACCCACGCACGTAGCAATTGCAGGCATTCCGTATGACATTCCCTCGAGTAGAGCCATTGGCAACCCTTCAGCATAGCTCGGTAAGACAATACACTCCGCCTCCTTGAGCGCTCGGTCCTTGGGCTTATCGGTAATAAGACCAAGCAGCTCGAAGTTCGCTGGGCATTGTGATTGCGCGATGCGCCGGGCTACCTCATCACGTTGTCCAGGAAGGACTTCCCCTCCGGCGATCTGCACGAGCGGTTTCGCCCCGCGAGCGACGGCAGTTTCAGTTGCCTCTATGAGATCGTACGCACCTTTCCGGCGTGTCATATTGCCCAGAAATAAGAACTTCACCATGTCGTGGTGGCCCCTCTTCAGGTGGGGAGCGACAGACACCCCGTTGGACACGACCCGCCAGTTTGCGCGCGAAGAATGTAACCGCAGGTGCTCGCGCGCCTGCTCGCTCAAAACGATGACCGCCGCGCTGCACTCCAATCCCCATCGTATAACTGCACGCTTGATTCGACTGCCTTGCGAAATAAATGCGTGGAACGTACCGTCATGGATGTGCCAGACGACCAGGCAGCCTAGCACTCTCAATGCCGACATGTGAACCAGATCGCGCCAAAATGAGAACAGAGCACACGTGTGAACGTGCGCGAGTTGGCTGCGACAGCGCAGTGCCGTCTTGATCACCCCCACCAGCAGGCGCCACTGCGCTGCTACTCCCTCCCAAAGAGATCGATCCTCGGGCGTCGTCTTGCCGTTGTTCATCACAGTCAACTGAGAGAGATGTCGCAACTTGCTGTCACGGAGGTTGGCTGTCACGGTGGCCATCCCGCCCGTCAGAGGAGGCAGGGGACCGAGCATCAGGACCTTCGGAGAAAAAGAGCCAGTCCTGGATGTCGCTGGGTTGTGCTTACCTGGTCGGGCCAGCTGAGCCTGCCGGTAAACGTGGAGGTATGCACGAGCCATGTTTTCTGCGCTGTGTTGAGCGGCGACACGTTGCCGCGCCCTGCGCCCAAGACTAGCACGGAGAGCATCGTCCTTCAGCAACCGGTGCATCCGCTCAGCGAGCTGCTTTGGGCGAGCAGGATCAACCAGGAGCCCGCAGTCACCTTCCAGCACCTGCGGGACCGCACCTACTTTCGTTGCTACGACCGGAAGCCCTCCCGACATGGACTCCAGAAGCGCCATCGGTAACCCTTCGGTTCGACTCGAGAGGATGAAGACATCTGCAGCCGCATAAAGGGCAGTTGTATCCGATCGCAGACCAAGGAACCGCACAGTCTCCTGCAGCCCAAGCTTCTTCTGCAAGCCTCGCAGCTCATCCCAATACGAGCTTGTGGCAGTGTCACCGGCGACGAGTACGACAAAAGAATTGTCGGGGCTGTGGTCACGGAGATAGCGGGCGGCTGCGAGCAGATCTTCGTAACCCTTTTCGGGCTTGACGTTACCGACTGCCAGGAACACTGTTGTACTGTCCGGTAGTCCAAGCTCCGACCGGGCAGTCCTGCGAAGCGACTCATTGGGCTCGAGCATCGGAATGCCATTGGGTATGGCAGTAATGGGCTTACGCCAGTCCAGGATCCGCGCGTATTCTAAAGCCGCTTGGTCGGAAACAGCCGTTACTGCTTGTACATCACGAACAAAAATGCGATCCCGAAGCCGCCGTCGTTCCCGGTCAGCCAAAAGGAGACCATGGCACGAGAGTACAATCGAACATCGTCCCGCTAGACGGTTGGCGACAACCACATAGGGAAGGCTGGACCGATCGTGGACGTTGATAATATTCGGCCGAAAAATTCGTAGTTCGCGCGCCAGGCGAAGCGCTGCTCTAAGATCGTAACCAACCAGACTGCCAAGAGCACAAACGGGCACGCCATTCTGCTCTGCCTCGTATGCCAAGGCGCCTCGATTCTGGAGGCAGATGATCTTCGTGGATACGCCTATCGCTGATAAGGATGAGGAAAGGTGAACGACGAGGCGCTCTGCGCCCCCTGGACGCAGATCAGAGATGATTAACGCCACGCGTTGAGCCGCATGTGAAGATTTTTTAATGACGAACACGCAGGTCCCATGGCCTCCTGTCGATGTTGTATTAATGCAAAAGTCGACCATCGCTGATGGTGACCGAACCACTTCTGGGAATAGGGGCAGTCAACCAGTCGGAACAGAGAAACCGATCCGCGGACGCCCCAGTTCAGGCACACTCTGTGTTTGCGCCCCGTTTTTTCGTCACCATTTCTTCTGCGTGGTTAGCAACGGCTCGTTCCAGACACACTGGGATGATCAGAAACCACCATAGGGCCTCTGTATAAATCGTTGTCACGAATAACCCTGCGCCAAGGAACATGCATAGACCTACGACGAACCCATAACTGTACAGCTGAAGTTCTGCACCTGCCTCGGATCGGATCTCGATAGCGCGATGCGAAGCACGCACTGCGGTAGTTATGGCTGAAACGATGATCACCACAAACAGCGTGATACCCGGTATTCCCAGTTCTGCCGCGCATCGCAGGAAGGTGCTATGCGTATCCCGCCCCTCTAGCTTGGGTCGATACCTGCCGATTACCTGAAAAAAATTCCCAGGTCCGATGCCGTGGGGAAAATCAGCGACCATTTGGCGGGCAGCCCCCCACGCTTCCAGGCGCTGCTGTCCCGACATATCCACCTGCTCCCCGGAAAAGGAGATCGTTGTCATCCGTCGATGAAATCCTGGATCCACCAAGTACAGGCCACCAATCCCCGCAACGATCAGCCCTGCGAAGACCTTCATGCGAAGCTTCTTCGGCGCGAGTAGGACAGCCGAGATAGTACCGAGCGCCATCCCGACCAGAGCACCCCGGCTGCGGGCGAGGATGATGGCATTGACCATAAACGCGCCGGTGCCAAGGCAGAACAACTTGCCCCACCATCGCAGACGTAAAAACAGCACCCCGATCAGCGGAAGTACCGCGCCGAGGAATACAGGGAGGAAATTCGCCTCAGCGAAATCCGGCCCACCCACCCCCTCAAGCCGCCCCGAGTAGCGTGAGGCAGTATAGGCTTGCAGACTAAGGAACAGTGTGCATACTACTAAGGTCCAGACCAAGGCACGGAGGTACTTTACGTTGGTCACGACGTGAGTCAGCATGAGCCCGAAGATCAAGACCTTCGTCAACTTCACTGTTGGGTGATCCACAATGGTATAGAATTCGGTTGGTTCGCTGACGAACCGCAGCAGCCACAAAAGCCCAACAAACAGCAGAAGAAGCTTCTCATGCGGGGAAAAGAATTTATTGCCATAGCGGAGCCTCTGGAAGTTCAGTGCCACACCAATGGCTGTAGCAGCCGCCAAAACGAACGAATATCGAATCCCATACGGGCGAAGAGACACTGACCACCATTGGCGCTCCGGTCCGATGATGTAGTGTCCGACATAGCCGAGGATCCCCAGTACAGGCATCCACACCGCACCGAGCACACAGATTACAAAGAGAATTGCAAAGAGTATCGTCTTGAGCGCCATACCAGTCTCTTCTCCCGACTACCGTACGTCCTAGCGTCTCACGGCAGCGACTAGGCTCTTGATTCGCTTGGCTGAGTGAGCCCATGTCAGTTCATTGCACACACGTTCTCGGCCCGCTTGCCCAAGGGTACGAGCCAGTTCTGAATCGGTCAGGATGCGAACAACTGCATCCGTGACATCTGCATGAGAGGCCCCGTCAACCAGAAGGCCCGTCACACCGTCACAGATTGCGTCAGGCACACCGCCATGACCTGCCACCGATGACCGGCACGCCACATGCATTGGCTTCGAGAAATACGACCCAAACCCTTCCACATCATTCGAACCCGGCAGGACCCGGTTTGCCATAATGAATACTTCAGCCAGATTGTACACATCCGGGAGTAATTCATCAGTCACTTCCCCGAGGAAACGCACAGATGACACCACGCCCATCGCTATGACGAGTTCACGCAACTCCGAAATATGCTCCCCCGTGCCACCAATGACGTAAACGGCATTCGGCACACTCTTCAGACCGTTGGGAAAGACACACCCCGTCTCAATGATCACCAATCTTCGATGGCTTGATCAGTCCTCTCTCCATTCCACTTGCCTTCAATCCTTGTTCGTACATCTTCTTCAATTCCGAGTTTGCCCACTGGAACAGGAGCGACGGTCCCGCGAGACTGTCCCAGAACCGCCGCCTCTTCTTCAGACCGAATCGTCTCGTGATGTTCTTGTGGAACAGGCTATCTATGTGTGCCAGACGACGAATCATCCCCACGACCCACGCGGACGGATCGGGCATTCCACGATCCTTGAGGAAGCATTTCAGGCTGGCCAGCGCGCGTGGCGAGTATGGCCAGCAAAATGTCGATTCGTGGGACGTATTCTTCTTCAACATACCGAAACTCTTGCGTGATACCCCGGCATCTTCAACAATCCGCCTGGCTACGGGCTTGTCATAATCCCGGTTGATATACCACGGAACCATGTTCTCTGAAAGGGTGATCGCTCGCAGCTCTCGTGAGTGCCGGACACCCCAGAAGGGCATCACGCACTGGAACACCCCGTGATGAAGACGATACTCGGTAAACCCCAACGAACTCGTGTCTCGACGAACGAAGGGATCCGGATGATCATGATCGACCCGGTCCCACATTTTCTCGCCATGGCAGCCGGTGAAGAACAGGCAGAGCGGTTCTGGATAATCGAACAGCGTCCAGTTCAGGATGCCGCCCCGCCCTTCCGCAGCCCATATCGTTTCCTCCAGTGGGTAAGATTTTGCCGTACGCGGATATTCCATGCAGGTCATGCCAAGTTGTTCAGCAACGGGGCCGCCAGAATCTGATCCTCGCCAGAAACTATTAGACTGTCCGATCGTGACCGTGTGGTTACAGCCAGCCAGCCGTGCAATTGTTGCCGTGGCACACGAATCATACCCGCTGGAGATACCGGCCAGTGAGAAAACCTTCTTGGTCCGCTTCGGGCTCTTGCTGTTGTCCCCAAGCAGTATCGCAGTGTCCACCAGGAACTGGTAGTAGTCCTCGAAGCACTTGAATGACTGTGCCGTATCGGGCTTCGGGATCTCCTCCAAGCGACACTCTTCAAGCACAATGTTATTGTAATAGACACTGGTAATATCAACAGTCTGGGTGGGGATAGTACGAATACGGCCATCCAGTCCGCCAGAAGCAATCGACATCACGTCCTTCGAGTAGCTAGGGTAGCCATCTCGCAGGTTAAGCCCGGAAACAGCGAGCAGGGCCGGCAGGGAGTTAGCGATGAACAACGTGCTCTCGTTGCGACAATGCCACAGCCGGTCAAACACCGTGCCAGAAGTCACGAAAGTCACACGATCGCTCCGGCAGCGAATGCCCGTCCCGAACACGAGATCCGTCCGGTCGAAATCGCCATCGGCAAACTCGCCAGCCCAGACGGCCTCAACGATCCACTCATCACCCACCTCCACCATCGGGCCGTGCAGAACTTCGATAATCGATGCACCTTCAGGCATCCTGGCGACCCAGGCCAGTTTCGGCCAGCTTGGCACGAGCCTCGGGACCAACTTGGGACTGCGGTGTTTGTCGTTCATACTTACTGTCACTGTCCTTTCAAAATACTTGTCGTAGTTAAAACTGAGGGGTCACCCGGCAGCATGAGTCTGAGTTAGAGGACCTCAAAGATAGTATGCACCTCCACACCATCCCGCCTGACGAATCCCGTTAGAGTCATCACCTATCAGTGCGTTTCTTCCCGTGCTGCTCGGGGCCTCAAACGACGCCAGATCCTTTTTCTGTCATCTGCAGGCAGTAGTATCCAGAAAGCCATGGGGACATAGCCAAGCATCGCCACGCCGACCTGCACCCAGAATCCGACCCAGGAATCGCCACTAAGCACGTTTTGAACAAGCAGACACCAGGCGATGAACATGCTACCGGTAACGATTTCAGCGCCGCCAATCCCTAGAAGGAACTTCCCCCAGTTAATCCGTGCCTGCCGGCAGGCGTACCAAGGAAGGGCGAATGTACGCGTCAATAACCGAGCCACGAGCGTTCCCGCTGCAACGCCTGCTAACCCCCAGCCAAACACCATGAGGAAAAGCACTGATAGGCTGAGATTACACACACCCTCCACAATCGCAATGCCTGCATTGTACTTGATGTGCCCGGTCGCTGCCAGTAACTCGTCTGAGCCGACTGTAAGAAGATACAGCAGTTTCGAACCAGCCAAGATCCCCATCACAACGGCGGCGGTCTCAACCGACTCCGGGCCGAACTCCCGTCCGAGCATCCAGAGGCGTATGAACGACCTCCCAAAGATGATAAATCCAACGTAGACGGGAAGTCCTAAGATCATCGCCAGTCGCACCTGGCGGTGAAACAGCCACCGGACTGAGCCCATCTCGCCGCGGGCGACGGCACGCTGCACTGGTGGAAAGAATGTCCCGGCGATAATTCCGACAAAAGTCGAAGAATAGAAAACTAGCATGGCTCCGACTGAAAACACCGCCACTGCGGAAACATCCAGTGCGGCACCGACCACAACTAGTGACGTCTGGCCCATCAATCTGATGGCAATCGCGGAAACAAACGCGGCAATTCCATACCCGAGTAGCTCCCGCATTCTTGGTCTTGAGAACATGAACGGCCAGACCCGAAGTCGCCGGTACGTTCGACGGGCCAATACCCACGTGCAGGCCATGCCCACAATATTGCAGCCGACCACAACAAGCGTCAGCCCAAGAAGCCCCATCCCTGCGTTGAGAACAAGGATCGTCCCGACAGTTCGGATCACCAGCATGACCAGATCAACGCCATTGGTCAGGTCGAACCGGTCATGGGCTATCATGACGCTGGCGAGAACGGAGCGGAAGGTCGTCAGCCATATGTTCAGGGCCAGTAGCGGTAATAGAAGCCTGATCAGCGAATTGTATTCGGCGGGAACGGAAGAAAAGGCGCTCGGGAACACCCAACCCAGAACGACGCCTACGGCCACGATGAGAATACCGATAGTAGAGAAGAACGTCAGACTCGTGCGGATCGTTTCATCGACGCTCTGATGGTCTTCCTTCCCGATGTACAGCGTGACATGGCGCCCCGTACTGGCCCGAACGCCCAGGTCAAGAATGCCCATGTAACCGGTCACGACTGTCAGGAGACTCCATATACCGTACTGGACCAGCCCCAGTGTATGGATCACGAAGGGGGACAGGAAGAACAGCACAACCATGCTGGCCCCATGGCCAATCCAATTGGCGGCGAGGTTCCGGGCGTATATTCGGGCCTTGCTCATTGGGTTGCTAGTTTGTCAATGCCGCTGTGCGCGGACCGACATTACAGCCGCCCCCAGATCAGCTGAACCTTCTCCGGCCACTTCTCGCGTTTCATCGTCTCGGACCGTTCCCTTATGATGTCAACACCCGAAACCAGCGCCGAGTTGACCGCAATGTCGAATTCGTCCGGACCATCAGCTATTTCGACAAGGCTCTCGTAAATCTGCACTTCCGGTAGCGGCGTCGAGACTACAGGCAGACCGGCGGCGAGGTATTCGCGAAGCTTGATGGGGTTGACGGCTTTAGTCAGTTCGTTGACTTTGAACGGGATCAAGCCGATGTCGAACTGTTTGCAGTAGGCCGGGAGTTGTTCGTATGGCTTGCGGCCGAGGAAGTGCATATTGGACAGCGAACGATACGGTGTCAGGTCAACATTCGAGTCACCGATGAGGATGAAGTGCCACTCGGGGCGCTTCCCCGCAACTTCAGCCAGCAAGTCAAGATCCACCCAGTCGTGAATCAGTCCGAAGAAACCCAGGCGAGGGTGCGGGATGTCGGCGATGTCGGACGGAATGGGCAAGTTTTCCGTGAGGGCCTTGGAAAAGTGGTCGTAGTCCACACCGTGGGTGACGAGAATCGTGTTGGGATTCAACGGGGCCTTGGCCTCCTGAAGGACCGACGATGTGGTCACGACGAGGTCTGCAAGGCGACACAGGTGGGCTTCATCGCGAAGAACCTGCTCGTTGTCATACCCGGAAAAGTTCGCGTGGTCATCGACGCAGTAGTAGACGACCTTCTCGGTCTGGAACTCGTTAAGTATGTAGGAGATATCGGGCGTAAAGGACCATATCTGTAGTGGCCCGCGACGAATTTTTCGCAGGGCGTTCTGGATCTGGAGCTTGAGCAGGCACCTGTTAAGTTTCTGAGCCCACGGACGCCCGGGCAGGGGCAGGACCAGCGGCGTCAACACATATAAGTTCTTACGAGCGCAACAGAGCCCGCCAAGAACCTGAGTAAGCTTCTTGCCCATGTATAGTAAATCAGCAGAGCTGGCGGAAGGTGCCCGTGAGGCGTGGTAATTCACCCACAGGACTGTATTATTCTCGGCCAGGAGGTGCATCACATGATGCTTGCTGGTCGGCGGAGCATCATAACCGCTGGCGAAGCAGATGATTGTGCGGCCTTCGATCACAAGTACTGATCCATCTCCTGCAGCGTTGTGCATTGCATCTCTGGCTAAGCGCCCTGCTAACCCATCGGCCTTACGTCCACAATCTGACACTATCGAACAGTCTCTACCCAGCATAGTTCATGCAAGAAGGCCCACCATTAGCTACGAAGCTGGCACACTAACATCTCTGCCGAACACTGCTTCGCCCGGAAGTTGTGTTCCTGTCATGTGTATCGACATCACACCAACCCCGCTACTGTTCTTCTGCCACCGCATCGGCCACATTCTGACTCCGTCTACACTGCCGGGCTACAACGAGTGTCGCAACGGCGAAGGCAACTTCGAGGGCCGTCTGCCAACACCGTCCGACAATGGCAAGCAATGAAGCCCGTTCAGGCCCCAGGGTGGATTTCATCAACAGGAGCATCAGCCCCTCACGAACGCCTAGACCGGACGGGGATACGAGGGCCAGAAAACCGCCCACCACCGACGCCGGGACGGCCCCCGTGATGATTACGACGTCGTTAACACTTGTCGGAAAGATCGATGCAGCTAGCGCACCATAGCTGAGCCCCAGAGCCATCCAACCCATGACCTGTAGGGTGATCATTTTCAGTATGGCCCCTGCTCCCACGCGCTGCTGCGGTACCGGTGTCTTCATCAGCCGACTCACCAGGCGGAGGGCAAAACCCATGACCGCCGGATGCAGAAAGGCTATGCATCCACACAGTCCGACAGCAAGAAAGAGAAGCATTGTCCCTCCCAAGTCGAGAGCAATCTGATGACCGCAGAGCAGGAGAAAAACCAATATGCCTGCAATGACGTTTACAAGCACCGTGTACAGGACTGCAAAGACAGCATGGATTAGCGAACTGCCGTTCGTCAACATCGCAGCGGCACAAGCCACCGTCGCAATCTTGCCGGGTATGTACTTTAGCAACTGAGGCACCGTAGCTGCAGCTATAGTCTTGTCCCACCGGGCCGGACTGCCAAAGAGACTCGTCGCAACGCGATATGTCGCCGCCAACGCAAGTGCATAGACGAGATACAGGAGTACACTTAGGGCCAGAAGCGACGGCCTCATCCGTAGCGACTGCCAGTCGACTTTCACAACCTGGCCGTAAAGAGCGTACCCCACAAAACCGACCACAGTCAATACGAGCAGAGACTTCACAACAGGCATTAAGTATAAGTATCGGCTCACGGTTGTTTTCCATGCTTTTGCGGTCATATATATTTGCCGAAGATGGTCTTCACGGCCTTTCAGCAATCGTGATGCGGTTCATGCCTAGCATGAACCTACGTTCGGACAAGATCCGGAAGCCAGCTTTCTCAAGTAGTTCTGCCACTTGAAGCTTGGTCAGGCCATAGACTTCTCCGGCCTGCATCCCTCGCTCTGTTTGATCTGCGTCCCAACGCCTTCGCAGGCGATGCCAGATCGCCGAGATTCGTGGTGGCAACATCGTTAGAATCAGCCGCCCACCCGGCTTCAACACCCTACAACACTCAACGAGTACTTCCAATCTGTTACGGATGTGGTTCAAGGCTGCGATGATAGTCACAGTGTCGAATCGATCGGCCTCAAAGGGCAACTTGCTCGTGTCAGAGACAACAATGTCAACCTCACCCCATTGGTGAACATCAACCCCCAGCCCCTCGCCCTCATATGCATTGACAAGATGCTTCTCGCCGCAGCCGACGTCCAGAAGACTCCCGCGCACCTCCGGTAGTACCCGTTGCACCCGCCACTTGGCGAGCAGTCGCCCAACAGGATCTCTCATTGGTCACTTCCCTTCCCATCGCAGTATGGCCTCAGCATGGGCACAAACCTATGGCAAGGCACAGGTGTCTGGTTCATTGACGACCGCCGCTTGACTAGGCTAGTCATGGTTGCCTTCGTTTTCAAACAGCTCGATTCGCAGTGTTGATATCTGGTCCGCTAGCAGGCCGAACATTGCAGTTATCAGGCCTGTAGTTACCGCAAGCAGTGCCAGCGTCGGTACGCCTTGCCCACTGAAAACTGCCTTCAGGAAGCCATAGCTCACCCCACCCCCGATAAGGGCAACTGCCGGAGGCAGGAAGAACCGTCGCGGATTGAATAGGATGATAAGTCTGACAACCAGCGAGATCGTGTTCCAGCCATCCCGCAACTGCCCTACGGTGCTACTTCCGGCTCGTTTCCTGACGGTAATCGGCGAGAAGCAAACTTCATAACCACGCTGCAACATGCATATCGTCGTCGTCGCGGAGGCCGAGAATCCATTGGGTAACAGATGCAGATACCTCAGGATCACATCTCGGCGTATCACTCTCAATCCGCTATTGAAATCAGGGATTTTCTGCCCTACAAGGGCATTGATGATCCTCTTTAGAAGCCACTTCCCGGGCCTGCGTAGAAGAGGCCGGTGCGAATCGCTGCCACGGGCGCCGATAACGATATCATACTCTCCTGCCCGATCGACCAACGTGATTAGGTCCTCGGGACGATGCTGACCATCAGCGTCGTACATGGCCACATACGGTGTTCGGACTGTCCGAATGCCTGTCTTCAGGGCCGCACCGTATCCTCTGTTGCGGCAATGACGGAGTACGGTGGCACCAGCGGATTCGGCAATACTCGCCGTGTCATCATGACTGCCGTCGTCAACAACGAGAATCGTCGCCTGCGGTATCGCCTCGATCAGTTCCGCTATGGTAGCACCAATGCCCTCCGCCTCGTTGTAGGCAGGCATGATAATCGTAACGTCCTTGATGTCTAAGCGTTTTGCCACGACACAGTCCTTACCAACAACATTCTCGATTATTAACATACCACTGTCAACGCGACCCTGTTGCTCTCAGTCTCGATCTGGTGGGCGCGGCAAATGCTACGATCACTATCACGAGGACATGTCCCGACGATACCAGGCTGTCCCACACCGCATACTGCGCGATCATCCAACATGTTACTGGCGCCCCGACGGCAGCAATCGGTGCATCTCCGTCGCGTGCGGAGATCGTGGCGCCAAATCTCTTTGCCATCTCTGGCTCCCGAACAGCCACCTATCTTGGGGCCTCGCCAATATGATAGAGTATTATCGTCGGTTCAACTAGATGACGGGAAAACGCGTTCTGCAGACGGTCGTGTATCGGATCGGGCAGCGGAAGCTTCTTCAGGACACCCCACATGCCACTGAGTACTTTTCGTTGGCTAGCGCCATACTCTAAAACATGGATTTCTTTGTGAGCATTCTTCTCCAGCCACTCGTAGATTTCGTCCAGACCGGCATCGTCCCTCTCCGCGAAGTAACGGGTGATACCCTCGTCGAAACGACAGACATATGCCGAGGGGTGCTCGCGAAGGACTACCGTTGTCTTGAGATCCGATTGTATCCAGGCCTGCGCGTTGGGCACACGGCAATTCGGGTTGCGGGCGAAGTAGTTGAGAGACTGACAGAATTTCCAATCGGCAAAGACCTCCTTGGCATCTCTCTCCTCAAGAAGTTGCGAGGCCTGTTCGGCAGCTACGACGCTGACATGCCCTGTAGTGGGTGGGGCCAGGTAGGCCAACAGAAGCGATGGACCTGCGTAGATGCAGAAGATCACCATAGCTGTTCGACGGTGAGTATTGGCAACTGCGGCGAGCCACGTTCCAATGACAATCGCACCGGCTGGAACTAATGGCATCAGATAGCGTGCGTTGTGTGGGAATGGCCGGTATGTTACGAGGCTGCTGCTGCCGAACTGCGAGATAAGAAAGAAGACTGTGAACCACACCACGGGGAACCACAATTGCCTGGCACGTCGAAAGAGCGTCCAGAGCAAAGCGGGGACGAGGATGTAGTAAAACAGTCCGTCCTCAGACACGATAAGAAACATCTTGATAGGGAACTCCCACAAACTGTGACGCTGGAACACCTGTCCGATTGGACTGGAAGAGGAGGCGGCGCCACTGAGCACGTGGAATCGCGTGAGTGGATCACCGGTGATTGCAGTCCAGTAGGCCATCTCGAGGATAACGATGAGTGCGAATCCGGCCAGGCCCGCGAAAACCCCGGTCTTTCTGTGGTCCTTCATGGTGACGACACCCAACAGTACAACGGGCATGAGAAAGACGACCGTGAACTTCGTAAGCCAGCCAACACCGAGTGCCGCCCCCACTGCGAAGCAAAGCCATATTACCTTCTTCTTCGCACTTTCATCACGGACACGAAGGACAAGCAATATCGCAAGCATGGTCCAGAATGTCAGTGGAACGTCCGGTAATACTGACGTTCCGTAGCTGGTATCCAGCGTCGAGAAACAGATAACAGCACCGGCCCAGATCGCTGGTTTCGGTCCTGCAACAATAGAAGCGATGGCGTAGGTGAGTACGATGACGCCCAGTGAACATACGAGCGTGTAGATCGCAGGTGCATAGGACGTGTACCCGGTGACAGTTACAATCGGAGCGATGAACAGGAGGAATCCAGGCCTAATGTAGACATACGGATCCTGCTCCAGCGGACAGTGCCCCTCTGCCAGATTTCCGGCAGCGATGACATAACGCATACTATCAGATGTGCCGACGCCAACAAAACAGACCCATCGGACAATCAGGCCCACCAGAACTAGGCATCCCAGGATCAACACGGTTCGTTTCCGTAAGCCCCGTAAATTTTTCAAGACTGTCATTTGCACATTCTCATAGTCCGAATAGTCCCCGACACTCCATGTCGTGATCGCCACGCAGCGAGCCGACCGAACGACTTTCCGATCAGCGGGGCGTCATACCCGCTGGCAAAACAAAGAATAGTGCGTCCCTGGATCATTAAGTTCTGCTTCTTCCGCTGGTAGGTTCTTCAATTCCAATTCCGTCAAACGCACAAGATCGCCGTTACTTGTCATTTAAAAGCCGTTTCTCTCTAGCGGCGGTACTGTAGTCCGAGTAGCTTGCGACAAAGAACTACTACCAACAGCCCCAGGCAAACTCCCGCCAAATTGACTGCTGCGTCAAAAACGGAACACGTACGTCCGGGTATGAAAGCTTGGCCGAGTTCAAGAATGACACCAAGAGCGGCGCAAATACCTGAGACGATGATTATCCTCCCCAGACGACCATTGATCTGGCGCCGAAAGGCTGAGACAGTTATCACGACCAATATACCGTATGCTGGGAGGTGTGACGCATTCTGCAGAGAGGACGAAAACGCCTGATCCCATTTTCCCTTGCCCGAGGGAAGCAAGCTCAATACAATAATGGCCGCAGCATACAGAACCATGGCAAACCCGACGGCTTTTCCCGGAAACCGCGTCAATGCGTCGTGCACTCCTTGATGCCGGTTACCTGCCCTTTCGTGCTGTCTGGGGTCCTGCTCTGGGAGGAATCAGGAGAAGCCGAGGCGGCGGTCTCGGATAGATTCTTACAGATTTGCACCAGCGGCTCCATCCTTCCAGCCCATGTGTATCTCTCTTGCACACATCGACGAGCTGCTTTACCGAGCCTGTCCCGAGTGGGCATATCCTTTACGAGATTAAGTATTTGCCTCTGCCATTCTCCAACTGATTCGGCCCGAAGGAGGTGTTGCCCGATGTCGACTTCCAAACCCTCAGTGGCGCCGGGAGAGGCAAGAACGGCCTTGCCCATCGCCATCGCTTCAAGAATCTTGTTCTGTACTCCTCGGGCGATTCGCAGGGGACAGATGACGAGGGTTGCGCCAGCCAAATAGGGCCTGACGTCGGGTACTGAACCCGTGACCTGTACGCCTGCGATCTTCGAAAGTCGCCGGACGCTTTTCGTGGGATTGCGTCCTACGATAGTGAAGCTTAGCTCCGGCAACTGGCGTTTCAATCCCGGCCAGACTTCACGGACAAACCAGTTGACGCCG
>SDBT01007323.1_pt1 | contig 18186 bp, 14 predicted proteins | sample 2277101 | NCBI WGS metagenome assembly SDBT01 (sample SAMN10404973, study PRJNA504765) | marine sediment metagenome | isolation source: marine sediment core GS10_PC15, 103 cmbsf | place: Arctic Ocean: Southern Knipovich Ridge | collected 2010
TTACTGTCTCATAAGTTCAGAAACGAGTCAGAGTAAGTGTCGTTGATGCCTGATCGTTTAAGACTCACTCCCACCGGCTCTGTGTGTCGGCCGGTGATGATGGCAATAGGGTACCCTCTTTTTACAGCGTACTGCAGGGCATAACCATCCTTGGTATTCATGGTCCGCATTAACTCTCCACTGGGATGAAGATAAACTTTTGGATTGCTGAGCACTCCATCCACATCAAATGCAAATGCTTTTACTTTTCTTAATCCTTCTTTGAAATTGGTCATTTTCTGATAATGGCTCTATGGGTTATCTTTCCGGGAATTCTTAATATCCCGGCTTATAAAAGTATATAATTTCTCCCATTCGGGATGTTTCCGCAGCAACTCAAGGTGCTTATGCATGGTCTCACTGTCCTCCCTTAATGCCGGACCGGTTTGCGATGCTGAAGCACCCATGTCTGTAAGTTTACTGAAGGTCTCCTTCAGGATGGGATCCAACAACTTCAAATCTCCCCCCTGTTCTCCCAGCATTTGCTGTGCAATGTTGACCATGTGGTTGGAAAAGTTATTGGCAAACACAGCGGCCAGGTGAATGGTCAGCCTGGATGGGGAGTCGGTTTCATGAACGGAACACGAAATCGAGGAGGCAAGACTCCTTATTTTCTCTGTCACCTCACGGGAAGATCCTTCAATCAGGAAAGGAGTCTCCTTCAGTGAAATTTTCCGCTTCCGGCTGATTGTCTGCAGCGGATAAAGCACCCCGAATTCACTGTGGAGACCTTCAAAAACCTCGCTTGAAAGTGCCCCTGCCGTATGTAGCCAGATCCCTTTATAATCCTTGAACTCCTGTAACACATCTTGTATCGCCCGGTCTGGCACACAAACAATGAAGAAATCTGCGGTATTGGATACCTCCTCCTTCGCGGAGGTACCCCTGGTCCCGATCATGTTCGCCAGTTCGGCTGCCGAACTGTAACTCCTCGAATAAACAGATAAAATCCTGTGACCCGATTCCTTCAGATGCCTGGCCAGATGGGTGGCCACATTCCCGGAACCAAAAATTGCAATATTGTACGAGGGAAAGGATCCGATGATGTGATTTTTAAAAGCAGTATTTATTCTCTTCGATCAAACGGTCAGCAATCCTCCTGCGAGCCTCTTTTACATTTACACCAGCAACTGCAGTGAAGTGTGTGATTCCCTTTTCAAGCAGTTCACGCACCTCTCCGTATGCGAAAGAGTAGGTGGCATCACTGGCAAACTTGCTGATTCGGGCTGCAGCGTCGTAAACGAATACATCCACCATGTCACGATACAGTTTTATCTCCTCTTCACCTTTTAATGGCTCCATTTTCTTCAATCGAAGCACCACTGATTCCGCTGCATATAACTGGATGATACAATCTGATATATTGCTGAGTATCTCCTGTTCCATGGCAAGTTTGCGGGTAAACTTTTCAGATACTGCCTTCAGTAACATCAGGGCCACTTTCTTGAAGTTGGCTATGTACTGGCCCTTCTCTTCAAAATAGCCTGTGGCATTCGTTCTTGTGCCATTCAGATTCTTCACCTCCTCAAAGGCTTTCTCAGCCTCTTCCATGATGGGCAACACACCTTTTGCACCCTTCTTCAGGACACTGTCCACCAGCAGCAGCCGGTTAATTTCATTGGTTCCTTCGAAGATCCTGTTAATCCTTGAATCTCGATATCCCCTGTCCACAGGCATTTCAGCTGAAAAACCCATTCCGCCAAAGATCTGTACGGCCTCATCAACCACGTAATCCAGCGCTTCTGAACCGAACACCTTCATAACTGCTGCTTCAATTGAAAAATGATTGAATGCTTTCATGGTGTCACGACCCTTGTCATCTCCGTTGGCCACGTAATAAGCAATGGCATCATCCAGCGTCTGGCTAGCGCGATAGACTGAAGACTCCGTTGCAAAGGTCTGGATCACCTGCTCGGCCAGTTTATGCTTGATGGCTCCAAATTGAGAGATCAGACAATTGAACTGCTTCCTTTCGTTGGCATATCCAACGGATTGAGTGATGGCTGTTTTGGCTGAGCCTACCACACTGGCACCCAGTTTTATCCTGCCCATATGGAGGATATTCAGGGCAATCCTGAATCCTTCGCCCCTCTTTCCAAGCATGTTTTCCACCGGAACTTTGCAATCGTTAAAGAATATCTGCCTTGTGGAAGAACCCTTGATGCCCATCTTTTTCTCCTCTGGATTGAATGTGATCCCCGGGAACTCTCTCTCCACAATGAATGCACTTAAAACACGGTCATTATCAATTTTCGCAAAGACGGTCATCACATCTGCAAAACCAGCATTGGTGATCCACATCTTGGCTCCATTGAGGATGTAGTGCTCTCCATCTTCTGAAAGAACTGCCTTGGTGGTCCCGGAATTGGCATCCGATCCTGCACCGGGTTCTGTAAGACAGTAAGCCCCCACCATTTCACCGGTAGCCAGTTTAGTTATATATTTTTTTCGCTGCTCATCGTTCCCGTAATAGAGAATGGGCAGTGAACCAATTCCTGTGTGGCAGGATAAAGCAACCGCGTACGAATAACCGGCCCCCAGCACTTCACTGACATACATGGTGGTAATAAATGACTGTCCGAATCCTTCATATTCCTCAGGGATTGAAATTCCAAGCAATCCGAGTTCGCCAGACTTTTCAAGCAGCCCCCTCATCAGTCCATCCTCCTGTGCATCAATGCGGTCCAGTACAGGAAAGACTTCAGTATCCAGAAAATCCTGGCAGGTATCGCCAATCATCCTCTGCTCTTCATCAAATTCTTCAGGGATAAAAACATCTGCCGGATCGGTTTGCTTCACCAGAAACTCTCCACCGGTAATTAATCTCTTTTTTTCCATTGTGTTATATGTAGTTTTGATCAGTTTTGTTCCTCCGTTAAAATTACAACTTCATGGAGAGAGCCACCAATTCGGCAATATCGTAAGCCCTGACATCCTCCTCCCGGTTCTTATACTTTAAGCCATCGGTTATCATCACCATGCAATAGGGACAAGCCGTGGCTATGATATCTGCTCCTGTTTCGAGCGCCTCTTCGGTACGCTCTATAAATACTTCCTTATCTCCCTTCTCAGCCTCCTTGAACATCTGTCCGCCTCCTGCGCCACAACAAAGAGCAAAACTCATGTTCCTGCCCATCTCCTTCTTAACAGCCCACAAGGCATCAAGAACCTGACGTGGGGCTTTATACTCTTTGTTGGCCCGGCCCAGGTAGCAGGGATCATGAAATGTAATGGTCTTGTCTGCCAATGCACCTTCGGGGATCGCCAGGGTGCCATCGGCGATCCTGTCTCTAAGGAACTGGGTGTGATGGATCACTTCATATGTTCCTCCCAGGTCCGGATATTCATTTTTAAAAGTATTGTAAGCATGCGGGTCGCAGGTGAGGATCTTTTTGACTTCATAACCCTCAAGGATCTCGATGTTTATCAATGCCTGCATCTGGTAAAGCATCTCGTTCCCAGCCCTTCGGGCCACATCACCGGTGGATGACTCTTCTGTTCCAAGCACAGCATAGGAAGTGCCCAGGTGATCCAGAATCTTTACAAATGCACGGGAAACATGTTTGTACCGGTCATCAAATGCTCCGGAACTTCCAACCCAGAACAGGTATTCGGGTTGCTTGCCCTGTGAAAACAGATCCGCAATTACAGGTACCTTAACTTTTCTTTGTTTTGTTTCCATACCTACTGGCTGCTATCATTGATCATTATATCTTCTGCCCATAGCATCCTGTCTTCCTGGGAAAATTGCCAGGGCGCACCATTGTTCTCGATGTTGGAAAAAATAGAATTAAGCTCTCCCGGTGCTGCAGATTCCTCCATGACCAGGTAGCGCCTCATTCCAATGATCATGGCGGGCTGGTTGATGTTAATGGGACACTCCTGGGCACATGCGTTACAGAGGGTGCATGCCCACAATTCCTCTTCGGATACAAAATCCCGGATCAGTGACCTGTTATCTGTATAACCGGCTCCGTTTTTCAGAATTCCGGGACCCTTCTCCTTCATTCTGGCCCTTACATCCATCACGATTTTTCTGGGCGACAGCTTCTTGCCTGTGATGTTGGCCGGACATACAGATGTGCAACGGCCACATTCGGTACATGAGAGAGAATCCATGTAGCTCTTCCAGCTTACATCCTCGATATCAAGAATGCCAAACCTTTCCAGGGTCTCTTCCTCCGCCTCTTCTCCTTCAGGTGGAGAGGCAAAGGCCTGGTCCGGGTCCATCATGATCTTCACTTCCTTTGTGATGCTCTCCATGGTATCCAGCTTACCCAAGGGTTCCAGCCGGCTGAGAAAGACATTGGGTACCGACATGAAAACATGAAAGTGCTTGGAATAAGGCAGGTAATTTGCAAATATAAATATGAGCAGGATATGCATCCACCAGTTGACCTGGTACAACACTTCATTGATGTGGGCTCCTGCATCGATCCATGATGCCAGCAGCTGACTTACCGGATAAAACCCCTGCACCGGATCTCCTGCCTGAATGGTTGCCTGCAGGTAGAAAGTATTCATGCCTAGCAGTGAAAGCATCAGCAGCAGTATGATGGTGAGTGCAACATTGGCATCCAGGTGAGAGATGTGTTTCATTTCAATGCCAGAGAACCTCTTTACATTGAGGAACATGCGCCTGGCAAGAAATACAAGGATGGCAACCGCAATGATCAGTGCAAACACATCTCCTGAAGCCACAATGATGTCATAAACGATTCCGAGAAAAGAGAGCACCCGTTCCTTACCGGTTAACCCATCGATCATCATCTCAATGCTTCCCAAAAGGATCACCAGGAATCCCCAGAAAACAAGAGCATGAAGGAGACCCATGACCGGTCTTCGGAAGATCTTTGTCTGACCAATGGCCACCTCAAACATCACCCCGAAGCGACGCCCGATATGCCTGACTGGAAATCCTCCCCGGGTAATCCTGAAGAAACCCACATACCTGCGTGTGGTATAACCAAAGGCCAGCAAAGTGACCAGCAAAGCAGCCAAAAAAACGATTTGATTTGTCATAAGTAGCGGATTGAAAGGGACTACTGGTCCTTTGCAGCCTTAATCTCTCTGATCAGCTCTGGAAGTACTTTCAAGGCATCCCCGACGATTCCGTAATCAGCTGCTTCAAAAATGGGTGCATCCTTATCAGTGTTCACTGCAACAATGCACTTTGAAGAGCTTACTCCGGACAGGTGCTGAATAGCCCCCGAAATACCAAATGCAAAATAGAGAGTGGGGGCAATGATCTTGCCGGTCTGCCCGGTATGCTCCTCATGTGAACGCCATCCTTCATCAGACACTGGTCTTGAACATGCTGTAGCCGCTCCAAGTAATTCTGCAAGTTCCTCTATGGGACCCCAGTTGTCTGTGGATTTCATACCTCTTCCACCGGAGACAACAATTTCAGCATCGGAAAGCAGCAATTTGTCTTCCTGTTTCTGAACGTTCTTAATACTGGTTTTTACAGCTGCCACATCCACTCCGGGATCAAAGGATTCGACGGAAGCAGTGCCGCCTGTCCCGATCACTTCAAATGAGTTCTGCGACAGGGTCAGGATGGCTGAACCTGTCAGGATCTTCACCCTGGCAAATGCCTTTCCACTGAATACTTTTTTGCGTACTACCAGCGGGTCTACTGACTCCGGTGTGGCTGTAACTCCGGCTGCAAGTCCTGCTTTTAGCCTGACTGACAACCTGGGGGCAATTGCTTTCCCTGTATTGTTGTGGGCAAGTACAAGAATTTTTGATCCGGTCTTTTCCATGGCGGCGGAAATGATGCTGGTATAGAGCTGGTTGTCCAGTCCATCCGGCGTCCCCTCAACGCTCAGGACATTCCTGGCTCCATAGGCGCCGAGTCCGGATAAATCAACCTGGTCCACTTTTCCAATGGATACTGCAGTAACACTGCCTCCGACCATTTTGGCCACACTGGAAGCATAGGAAACCAATTCAAAGGAGAGTTTTTTAAATTTGCCATCCCAGTTCTCTGTAAATACTAATACTGACATATTGTTAATGGGTTAGAAATCGTTAGAAATGTTAGAAAATGTTAGGTTAAAGAACTTTTGCTTCGTTCTGCAACAGATTTACCAATTCCTTTACCTGGTCGGCATCGATCATTTTGCAGGGAGCCTTTGGTTCGGGCATCACATATTCCTGGTACCCTGTGAAGGATTCAGCCTCAACCGGTGGTACTACCTGAAGGGGCTTTTTCCTGGCCATCATGATGCCTCTCATGGCTGCTATCCTGGGTTCTTTTGCTATTCCTTTCTGCACTACACCTACGAAAGGCATTGGAACAGTGACCTCTTCCTTTCCACTGTCGATATCTCTGGTGATCAGAGCTTCTCCACCCTCAATCCGCAATGAAGAGATGGCTGAGACCGAGGGAAGAGCTAGCAACTCGGAAAGCATTCCACCTACAGCAGATCCATTATAATCACTGGATTCAATACCACATATGATCACATCAAATTCACCACCCTTTACCACCGATGCCAGCTGGACTGCCACAAAATGGGCATCAACGGATTCGCCATTCACCCTGATGGCATCGTCGGCTCCAATGGCCAGGGCTTTTCTGAGGGTTGGCTCAACTCCCGGAGGTCCAACGGTTACAACAGTTACACTGGAGACCGGGTTGGAGGCGTCCTCTTTTAATTCCATGGCCCTGGTTAAGGCAAGTTCATCCCAGGGATTAATGATCCATTGTACACCGCTATCGTCAAAGGATGTGTTGTCGTTCACAAACTTCACCTTGGTGGTGGTATCCGGAACATTGCTGATACAAACAAGAATACGCATATATAGGTATTTAAATAATCTGACAAATATAAAAGATTTCTAAAAACGCACCACAAATATAGAGTTATCTAAAATCAATACAAAAAAGGGTTCCGAAGAAGTCCCGAAACCCTTTTTAAATGATTGTTTATGTTAGTTTTAGGCCTGTCCTGCAGGGCCCCCGAAATTTATCGGCATTACCAATCCGCCGGTTGGTTCAATGTTCTTCACTGGCCCGTGCATCTTCTCAAATTTTTCGATGTTATCGGTGAGCGCATGCAACAGGCGCTTGGCATGTTCCGGGGTAAGGATCACCCTGGATTTCACCTCGGCTTTCGGGACCCCGGGCATTACCCGTACAAAATCGAGTATAAACTCTGAAGATGAATGGGTAATGATCGCCAGGTTGGAATAGGTACCCTGGGCAATATCCTCCTTCAACTCAATGTTTATCTGGTTTTTCTTGACTTTATTTTCTTCCATAGTACGTTGGATTTAGTCCTGTGCAGGTTCAGTAACTTCTTCTTCTTCCGAAGTTTTCTCTACCGCCTTACCCGATGTGAGCCTTTCGTATTCCTCACGTGAACCGACCACCAGGTTGTTAAACACCCTGGCACCGGTACCGGCCGGGATCTTGTGACCTACGATCACATTCTCTTTTAATCCGTCCAGTATATCAACACGTCCGAAGATCGCAGCTTCATTCAGTACCTTGGTGGTTTCCTGGAAGGATGCAGCTGAGATAAAACTTTTTGTCTGCAGAGCAGCCTTGGTGATCCCCTGGAGCACCTGGGAAGAAGTAGCAGGCACAGCCTCACGGGTCTCGATAAGTTTCAGGTCTTTACGCCTGAGTACAGAGTTATCGTCCCTTAACTTCCTGGCAGTAATAATCTGTCCGGGGTTATAATCCTTTGCATCTCCCGGTTCAGTCACTACTTTCTTTCCATAAATCCAGTCGTTTTCATCCATGAATGTCCATTTATCAACCACCTGTTTTTCCAGGAATTTAGTGTCGCCTGGTTCCACAATCTCCACCTTGCGCATCATTTGACGAACGATGATCTCGAAATGTTTATCATTGATCTTCACACCCTGCATCCTGTATACCTCCTGAACCTCATTCACAATATAGTCCTGAACCTTGGTAGGCCCCTTAATGGCCAGAATATCAGCCGGTGTAATGGCACCATCTGAAAGCGGTATTCCTGCCCTCACATAATCGTTTTCCTGTACCAGTATCTGCTTTGACAGAGGCACCAGGTACTTCTTCACCTCACCTGTTTTGGATGTGATGATAACCTCACGGTTACCACGTTTGATCTTTCCAAATTCCACTTCTCCATCAATCTCAGATACCACTGCAGGATTGGAAGGATTCCTGGCTTCAAACAACTCTGTAACCCTTGGAAGTCCACCGGTGATGTCACCTGATTTACCAATGGCCCTGGGAATCTTCACCAGGACCTCACCTGCAACAACTTCATTATTTTCATTCACCGCGATATGCGCTCCAACCGGCAGGTTATAACTTTTGACCAACTCGCCCTTGCTATCAAGGATCTTAATCAAAGGGTTTTTGGTGCGGTCCCTGGTTTCCACGATCACCTTCTCCTTGAATCCGGTTTGCTCATCGGATTCTTCCCGGAAAGTTATACCCTCAATCACGTTATCAAAGCCAACTTTTCCGGTTACCTCACTTATAATCAATGCGTTATATGGATCCCATTCGCAAATCAGATCTCCTTTCTTTACCTTAGCTCCATCCTTGATATAGAGTCTGGAACCATAAGGTATGGTATGGGTGGTCAGTGCAATGCCTGTGTTTTTATCCACAACCCTCAATTCGGCCAGACGCCCGATCACTATGGTGAACTTCTTGCCGGTGGCGGGATCAGCGGAGGGAACAGTACGCAACTCTTCAATCTCCGCAACACCATTATATTTGGAGATCACATTGGACTCTGAAGTTATATTCGAAGCCGTACCACCCACGTGGAAGGTACGCAGGGTAAGCTGTGTTCCAGGTTCCCCGATGGACTGGGCTGCAATCACACCGGTCGCCTCACCCATCTGAACCATCTTGCCGGTGGACAGGTTGCGTCCGTAACACTTGGCACATACACCCTTCTTTGATTCACAGGTCAGCACCGAACGGATCTCAACCAGCTCAATGGGAGAATCCTCAATGGCCTGTGCTATTTTTTCGTTAATCTCTTCACCGGAGCCAATGATCTTATCGCCGGTCAGCGGATGGTAGATATTGTGAACGGTGGTTCGACCCAGCACTCTTTCATAAAGGGTTTCAACAACCTCTTCATTCTTCTTAATGGCAGATGCAACCAGTCCGCGCAGGGTTCCGCAATCGGGTTCCTGGATGATCACATCCTGTGACACATCCACAAGACGCCGGGTCAGGTAACCTGCATCAGCTGTTTTCAATGCCGTGTCAGCCAGACCCTTACGGGCACCGTGTGTGGAAATAAAGTATTCCAGCACCGAGAGTCCCTCCTTGAAATTGGACAGGATGGGGTTCTCGATAATCTCAGACCCTGTGGAACCTGACTTTTGCGGTTTGGCCATCAGGCCACGCATACCCGACAGTTGCCGGATCTGCTCCTTGGAGCCCCTGGCTCCAGAATCGAGCATCATATACACAGGATTAAAACCTTGCTTGTCTGAGCTCAACTGCTTCATAAGGGTCTGGGTCAGCCTGGCATTGATGTGTGTCCACACATCAATGATCTGGTTGTACCTTTCATTGTTCGTGATCACACCCATGTTGTAACTGGCGACCACATCGTCCACCTGGGCATAACCGTCTGTGACATAAGTCTCCTTCTCGGAGGGGATAATCACATCATCCAGATTAAAGGAGAGGCCTCCCTTGAAAGCACTGCTAAAACCGAGGCTCTTGATATCATCCAGGAACAGGGAAGTTCTGGCCGTCCCTGTAATCTTGAGTACCCTTCCGATAATATCACGAAGGGATCTTTTAGTCAGCAGTTCATTGATAAACCCGATCTCTGCAGGAACAAATTCATTGAAGATTACACGGCCCACAGTAGTTTCAATGAGTTCTGTTTCACCGTTTTCGCTACCCAGTTTCGGGATCCTTACCTTGATAATGGAGTGAAGATCTGCTCTTTTTTCATTGTAAGCAATGGTTACCTCTTCTGACGAATAGAACGTCATTCCTTCCCCTTTCACCGGATCATTCTTCATGCTGCGCTTGGCCTTGGTAATGTAATAGAGGCCCAGCACCATGTCCTGCGATGGCACTGCAATAGGTGCTCCGTTGGCAGGGTTCAGGATATTGTGTGACGCAAGCATCAGGATCTGTGCTTCAAGAATGGCCGGATTTCCGAGGGGAAGATGCACAGCCATCTGGTCACCGTCAAAGTCAGCATTAAAGGCGGTACATACCAGCGGATGAAGCTGGATGGCTTTACCTTCAATAAGTTTTGGCTGGAAAGCCTGGATCCCGAGCCTGTGCAGGGTAGGTGCACGGTTCAGCAACACCGGATGTCCTCTCAATACATTTTCCAGGATATCCCATACAACAGGATCCTTCCGATCTACGATCTTCTTGGCCGATTTCACGGTTTTTACAATCCCTCTTTCAATCAGTTTCCTGATGATGAATGGCTTATAAAGCTCGGCAGCCATGTCTTTTGGAAGACCGCATTCATGCAGCTTCAATTCGGGACCCACTACGATCACCGAACGTGCTGAATAATCGACCCTCTTTCCAAGCAGGTTCTGACGGAATCGTCCCTGCTTACCTTTCAGGCTGTCAGAAAGCGATTTAAGCGGACGGTTGGCATCGGTCTTGACCGCATTGGCCTTCCTCGAGTTATCAAACAGGGAATCAACAGCCTCCTGTAACATCCGCTTCTCATTCCGCAGGATTACCTCCGGTGCCTTGATCTCGATAAGTCTCTTCAGGCGGTTGTTCCTGATGATCACCCTCCGGTACAGATCATTAAGGTCGGAAGTGGCAAAACGTCCGCCATCCAGTGGTACCAGCGGCCTTAATTCCGGGGGGATTACCGGGACCACTTTCACGATCATCCATTCGGGGCGGTTGATGCCCTTGGAGATACGGAAAGCCTCCACTACCTGAAGGCGCTTCAATGCTTCATTCTTCCTCTGCTGAGAGGTCTCAGTACTGGCCTTGTGTCTCAAAAAAAATGAGAGTTCGTCCAGGTTGAGACGTGCCAGCAGCTGGTGCAATCCATCTGCTCCCATTCCTGCAATGAACTTATCCGGATGATCGTCTTCCAGAAGCTGATTCTCTTTGGGAAGGCTGGCCAGGATATCCAGGTACTCATCTTCTGTAAGAAAGTCAAGGTAGTTCACTCCGTCGGCTTCCTTGATACCCGCATTGATCACCACGTACCTTTCGTAATAAATGATCGAATCCAGTTTCTTGGTGGGAAGTCCCAGCAGGTACCCTATCTTATTGGGCAGTGAACGGAAATACCAGATGTGCGCCACTGGTACAACCAGTGAAATGTGTCCCATTCGCTCACGACGAACTTTCTTTTCTGTAACTTCAACACCACAGCGGTCACATACAATACCTTTGTAACGGATCCTTTTGTATTTACCACAATGACACTCATAATCCTTTACCGGTCCGAATATCCTCTCGCAAAACAAGCCATCTCTTTCCGGTTTGTAGGTACGGTAATTGATGGTTTCGGGCTTCAGAACCTCTCCACTGGATCGTTCAAGGATCTCTTCAGGTGAAGCCAGTCCGATGGAAATCTTGGTAAAATTACTTCTTACTTTGGTGTCTTTCCGGAATGACATATAATAGGAATTTATTGTTTCTAAAACTTCAATTGATCAGGCCTCAGCCTGTAACAGCAAGATTAAACCAGGTTCACACTTAAACCCAGTCCACGCAATTCATGCAACAACACGTTCAGTGACTCAGGTATTCCGGGTGTTGGCATGGGTTCACCTTTTACGATGGCTTCATATGCCTTGGCCCTGCCTATCACGTCATCTGATTTCACAGTAAGGATCTCCTGGAGAATATTGGCGGCACCAAATGCTTCCAGGGCCCAAACTTCCATTTCACCAAATCGCTGTCCGCCAAACTGTGCTTTACCACCCAGCGGTTGCTGTGTGATCAGTGAATATGGACCGATGGACCTGGCATGCATCTTGTCTTCCACCATATGTCCCAGTTTCAGCATGTAGATAACACCCACAGTGGCCGGCTGGTCAAATCTTTCACCGGTTCCTCCATCATAGAGGTGGGTTTTTCCATACCTGGGAATACCTGCCTTATCGGTAAGCTCATTGATCTCATCGATCTTGGCTCCGTCAAAAATCGGGGTTGCAAATTTAATTCCCAGCTTCATGCCGGCCCATCCAAGTACGGTTTCATAGATCTGCCCCAGGTTCATCCTGGAAGGCACACCCAGTGGATTCAGTACAATATCCACCGGAGTTCCGTCCTCTAAAAACGGCATGTCTTCCGAACGGACAATTTTAGCCACAATACCTTTGTTACCATGTCGTCCTGCCATCTTATCACCCACGGTGATCTTACGCTTCTTAGCCACATAGACCTTGGCAAGCTGAATGATACCGGTGGGTAATTCATCACCACTGATGATGCTGTGCTTTTTGCGCTTGTAGAGACTATCTATCTCCTTGAACCTGATTATATAATTATGGATCACGTCCCTGATCAGATCGTTCTTATGCTTGTCAGTGGTCCACTTGAGTGGATTAACATTGGCAAAGACCAATTCCTGCAGAAGCTTCTGGGTAAATTTGGTCCCTTTTGGGATCACGTCAACATTCAGGAAGTCTTTCACCCCCTGAGAGGTCTTACCGTTTACAAGTTCAAAAAGTTTCTCAATGATCTGTCCTTTCAGTTCTATTATGGTCCTGTTGTATACCTCTTCGATCTTCTCAAGAATCTGCTTGGTGGCAGGTCTTGATTTCCTCTCCTTCATGGTCCGGGAGAACAACTTTTTGTTGATCACCACCCCATAGAGAGATGGACCGGCTTTCAGGGAAGCATCTTTCACATCACCAGCCTTATCACCAAAAATAGCCCTCAGAAGTTTTTCCTCCGGAGAAGGATCAGATTCTCCCTTGGGGGTGATCTTACCGATGAGGATATCTCCGGGTGCCACCTCGGCTCCGATCCTGATCAGTCCGTGTTCATCCAGGTTCTTGGTGGCCTCTTCGCTCACATTGGGAATATCGGAAGTCAGTTCCTCGAGTCCACGTTTGGTATCCCTTACTTCAAGAAGATACTCATCCACATGAATAGAGGTGAAAACATCCTCCCTTACCAGCCTTTCAGATATGACGATGGCATCCTCAAAGTTATACCCTTTCCAGGGCATGAATGCCACCATGAGGTTTCTTCCGAGCGCCAGTTCACCCATTTGGGTAGCATATCCCTGCGTCAGGATATCTCCCTTCGTAAGTTTCTGCCCCCTGCGGACGATCGGGTTAAGATTTACACAGGTGTTCTGGTTGGTTTTCCTGAATTTCGGAAGCTTGTATCGCATCACATCATCATCAAATCTGACAAACCTCTCTTCTTCGCTCCGCTCATACCTGATAATAATTTCGTTGGCGTCCACAAACTCCACCACTCCATCTTCCTCTGCCCTGATCTGAAGCCTGGAATCGCGCACCACATTCTGCTCGATCCCGGTTCCAACCACAGGAGCTTCAGGATAGATCAAAGGAACAGCCTGACGCATCATATTCGATCCCATAAGAGCCCGGTTGGCATCATCATGCTCAAGGAACGGGATCAGTGAAGCTGCGATCGAGGCAATCTGGTTGGGAGCTACGTCCATCAAAACCACATCATCCTTCTCTGCCAGCGGGTAATCGGCATCGTACCGGGCCTTCACCCTGGGATTCACAAATGTCCCATCTTCGTTGAGCGGCGCATTGGCCTGGGCAATTAACTGCCCCTCCTCCTCTTCTGCACTCAGGTATACGATTCCTTTATTGGCCAGTTCAACCTTCCCTTTTTCAGTCTTCCTGTAAGGTGTCTCAATAAATCCGAGATCACTGATCCTGGCGAATACACATAGCGAGGAGATCAGTCCGATGTTCGGACCTTCCGGGGTCTCGATGGGACAGAGTCTTCCGTAATGGGTAAAGTGTACGTCACGTACTTCAAAACCAGCCCTTTCCCTGGACAGACCACCTGGTCCCAGGGCCGACATCCGGCGCTTGTGAGTCATCTCTGCAAGTGGATTGGTCTGATCCATGAACTGTGACAGCTGGTTGGTTCCGAAGAAAGAATTGATCACCGAAGAAAGTGTCTTCGAATTGATCAGATCGGTAGGCGTAAACACCTCGTTGTCACGCACGTTCATGCGTTCACGAATGGTCCTTGCCATACGGGCCAGTCCCACACTGAACTGGTTCATCAGTTGTTCACCCACAGTACGGACCCTCCTGTTACTCAGGTGGTCAATATCATCCACATCGGTCTTGGAGTTGATCAACTCAATGAGGTACTTGATGATCTGTATAATGTCTTCCTTGGTCAATACCCTGTGTTCCATTTCTGTATTCAGACCAAGCTTTTTGTTGAGCCTGTACCGGCCCACTTCTCCAAGGTCGTAACGTTTGTCAGAAAAGAATAATTTATCAATTACATCCCTGGCAGTAGACTCATCCGGTGGTTCTGCATTCCTCAATTGCCTGTAAATATGCATCACCGCTTCCTTCTCCGAGTTACACGGATCTTTCTGAAGGGTGTTGTAAATAATGGCAAAATCGTTAATATTAGCAATATCCTTGTGCAGCAGAATGGTCTTGGCCCCGGATTTAATAATTTCTTCAATGTGCTCATTCTCAAGAACAGTCTCCCTGTCAATGATCACTTCATTTCGTTCGATGGATACCACCTCACCAGTATCTTCATCCACAAAGTCTTCGATCCAACTCTTCAGCACACGGGCAGCCAGTTTGCGGCCCACCAGTTTTTTCAATCCGGTCTTCGATACCTTGACCTCATCGGCCAGGCCGAATATCTCAAGTACATCTTTGTCACTTTCGTACCCGATGGCCCGAAGAAGTGTGGTTACCGGCAACTTTTTCTTTCGGTCGATGTATGCATACATCACGTTGTTGATGTCAGTTGCAAACTCTATCCAGGAACCTTTAAAGGGAATGACCCTGGCAGAGTATAGCTTGGTGCCATTTGCATGGACGCTCTGTCCGAAAAATACACCCGGTGAACGGTGCAACTGGGATACTACAACCCTTTCAGCACCGTTAATAATGAATACTCCCCGGTGGGTCATATACGGTACCATACCCAGATACACATCCTGGATCACTGTATCAAAATCCTCGTGTTCAGGATCTGTACAGTAGAGTTTCAATTTTGCTTTCAGGGGAACACTGAAAGTAAGTCCCCGCTCGATACACTCATCAATCGAATACCTGGGTGGATCAATGGTATAGTCGATGAACTCCAGTACAAAATTGTTCCTTGTATCGGTAATGGGAAAGTTCTCCTGGAATACCTGGTACAGTCCTTCTACTTTCCTGTTCTCAGGTGTTGTTTCCATTTGAAAGAAATCATGAAATGATTTCAGTTGTACTTCCAGAAAATCAGGGTATTCCAGTTGGTTTTTAATGGAAGCGAAACTAATTCGGTCTTGATTTTTAATTGGCATTGACATCGCGTTTTAATCCTGGGATTAAGGTGTGAACATTGAACTGCAAAAAGGCTTAGGCCCTCGCGTAAACAAGAATCTAAACCTATAAGTGGATAATGCGATTGCCCTATTATTTAAGCTCAACTTCTGCTCCAGCTTCTTCTAATTGGGTTTTGAGAGATTCTGCTTCATCCTTACTAACTCCTTCTTTTACAGGAGCAGGTGCGGAATCAACAACAGCTTTCGCTTCTTTAAGTCCCAGTCCGGTGAGTTCCTTCACCAGCTTAACAATCTGCAGCTTGGCTCCACCCGGAGCTTTCAGAATCACATCGAAATCTGTTTTTTCTTCAGCGCCACCGCCTTCACCGCCACCATCAGCTGGTCCGGCTACAGCAACTGCAGCGGCTGCAGGTTCAATACCGTGCTCTTCCTTAAGGACATTGAGCAATTCATTTACTTCCTTTACAGTCAATTCGACCAATTGATCAGCAAGTTTTTTAATATCTGCCATTTCTATTGAATTTAAATGTTTTTAGTTTTCTTTTTCTGATAAAGTTTTCAGAACTCCCGCCATTTTCGATCCACTTGATGCAAGTGCAGAAACCAGGTTCATTGCCGGTGACTGCAGCAAGCTAAGCAGATCTGCCAGAAGTTCATCTTTTGATTTAATACTGGAGAGTATATCCAACTGATCATCTCCGATATAGATCGATTCCTCCACAAAAGCGGCCTTCAGAATGGGTTTTTCCATTTTCTTCCTGAACTCCTTGATCAGTATGGCAGGAACATTTCCTGTCTCACAGAACATAATTGAGGTTGAATCTTTCAATATATCATAGAGATCGTTAAAATCGCCGTCGGATTTCTCCATTGCATTACGGAGCAATGTATTCTTGACAACCAGCAGACTGATTTTTTGTTCAAAACACTTCCTTCTCAGATTTGATGTTTCCTCTGCATTCAATTCAGAAATATCAGTGAGATAGAAATGCTTTGTGTCATTCAGTCGATCTGCAAGGTTCCCAATGATTGCATCCTTTTCTTCTCTTCTCATCGTATTGAGACACTTTAGCGATTATTATTCTTCGATTGCTTTAGGATCTAACTTAATTCCAGGACTCATGGTACTGGACAGATAGATACTTTTGATATAGGTTCCTTTTGCCGCAGAGGGTTTCAGCTTAACGATCGTTTGCATGAATTCACGAGCGTTATCAACTATTTTCTCTGCAGAAAAGGAGACTTTACCAATAGAGGTATGTACGATACCATATTTGTCTACTTTGAAATCGATCTTTCCCATCTTCACATCCATCACAGCTTTACCGATTTCCATGGTAACAGTACCACTTTTGGGATTGGGCATCAGGCCCCTGGGACCCAGCACACGGCCGAGTTTACCAATTTTGGCCATCACAGGGGGCATGGTGACGATTACATCTACATCGGTCCAACCTTTTTCGATCTTCTCAATGTATTCATCAAGCCCCACATAGTCGGCTCCTGCCTGTTTCGCCTCATCCTCCTTCTCCGGAGTACACAGAACCAGCACCCTGATATCTTTCCCCGTTCCATGGGGCAGGGTAACAACTCCACGAACCATCTGATTGGCTTTCCTGGGATCAACACCAAGACGCACATCGATATCCACCGCAGCGTCAAATTTAGTGGTGGTCATCTCTTTTACCAGACTTGCAGCCTCACTTATGGTGTGAAGTTTGTCCTTGTCTAACTTCTCTAAAGCTAACTTCCTGTTTTTAGTAAGTTTACTCATTTTTCAAAACGAATTAATTGTTAGACGGGAATTCACCATCAATAGTAACTCCCATACTCCTTGCGGTACCGGCAACCATTCTCATAGCAGACTCAACGGTAAACGCGTTCAGGTCGGGCATCTTTGCTTCAGCAATCTGGCGAACCTGATCCCAGGTTACGCTTGCTACCTTCTCCCGGTTGGATTCGGCCGATCCTTTCTTGATCTTCGCCATTTCCAGCAGTTGAACTGCCACCGGGGGTGTTTTCACGATAAAAACAAACGATTTATCGGAATACACGGTAATGATTACTGGCAATAGTTTCCCGGCCTGCTCCTGGGTTCTGCCATTAAACTGCTTGCAGAACTCCATGATGTTGACACCCTTGGCACCCAATGCGGGTCCCACGGGAGGGGATGGATTAGCTGCTCCACCCCGGATTTGCAACTTGATTAAGCCTTCTACTTCTTTTGCCATTTTATTTACTGTTTGTATACTTACCGCTTACAACATCCGTCGACAACCATACAGGAAGCATTCATTTGGATATATCATTGTCTGGAGATTGTAATCTTTTAATTATTAACTGTCTTTTTCAACTTGCATAAAGCTTAGCTCAAGAGGTGTCTTGCGACCAAAAATCTTCACCATTACTTTAAGCTTTTTCTTTTCATCATTCACCTCTTCGATGATTCCTGTGAAACTGTTAAACGGACCATCGATCACTTTCACAGATTCACCTACAAAGAAGGGAATAGTAATCTCCTCGTCACTGGCCGACAGCTCATCCACCTTACCAAGAATTCTGTTCACTTCACTGGGTCTCAAAGGTGTGGGAGCCTGGTTCCCTTCAGATCCCAGGAATCCGATGATGTTGGGAATGTTTCTGAGGATATGAGGAATTTCTCCGGTTAATACGGCCTCAATCAGCACATACC
>SDBT01007324.1_pt1 | contig 18179 bp, 13 predicted proteins | sample 2277101 | NCBI WGS metagenome assembly SDBT01 (sample SAMN10404973, study PRJNA504765) | marine sediment metagenome | isolation source: marine sediment core GS10_PC15, 103 cmbsf | place: Arctic Ocean: Southern Knipovich Ridge | collected 2010
TCCTTGTTGATGGCAATAACATACCGGGCATTCATCATCCCCGCCCGATGTTGTATCGCACCCGATATTCCGCAGGCAATATAGAGCTCAGGCCGCACCGAGTGCCCGGTTTGCCCGATCTGTCTATCCGCCGGGATCCAGCCTTCCTCAACAGCCACTCGGGTCCCGGCCACCTCTCCTCCCATAAGGGTCGCCAGATCCTCGAGGACCTTGAACCCGCCGGCACCCCCTGCTCCCCGTCCCCCGGCAACGATCACCTTGGCCTCAGAGAGGTCAACACCCCTTCTATCTTCCTTTACAACCTCAAGGACCTTTGTGCCCACATCTTCTTCAGACAGCGAAACTTTATACCTTATAACATCCCCTTTGTTGCCGGGTTTTGTCATGGCCGCCATCACCCCCGGCCGTACGGTAGCCATCTGGGGACGTGAATATCTGTTTACGATTGTGGCCATGACATTTCCCCCAAAGGCCGGTCTGGTCTGAAGAAGGAAAGATTCCTCCGCTGCTATGGACAGTTCCGTGCAATCGGCGGTCAGCCCGACACCCACGCGGCGGGACAACCTGGGGGCCAGATCCCGGCCCATGTAAGTGGCGCCCATGAGGAAAATATTGGGTTTGAATTGATTGACCAGTTCTTTGATGACACGGGTATATAAAGTGGTCCGGTAATCCCGCAACATCTGGTGCTCGGTCAGATATACTGTTTGGGCACCATGTTTTATCAGGGTCTCGCTGAGACCCGAGTCGCTATCACCGATCAGCAGGGCGGACACTTTCTGATCGAGTGTATCGGCAAGCTCTTGTGCCTTTCCCAGCAGTTCCAGCGAGACCCGGTTTAGTTGACCGCCCCATTGTTCGGCAAAGACCCACACCCCTTTTCTTTCACTAAAATCAGGGATAGACCTTGGTTGTGCATCAGTCTGGATGGCCTTTTGTTTACATGCATCGATACACGCACCGCAGGAGGTGCAACGCTCAAGGATATTTGCCTTCCCATCCTCGATTTCCACTGCCCCGTACGGACATGTCTTTACACAGAGTTTGCAGCCGTTGCAGAGGTCGATTTCGATCCTGATGGTCATGTTCTTTGTCTCCTAAATTAATCTGTTTTCCTTCAGTCCCCCGATCAGGTCGCCAACCATCCCCTTAGCATTCCCTTCCAACATGGCCGTTTCCCTTTTGGACTTTGGGGCAAATGTCTTGATGACATGGGTCAGGGAACCTTCCAGTCCCACCTGATTTGTCTGAACACCGATATCAGCCGCATTCCAGACCTTTATCGGTGCCTTCTCCCTGCAGGCATCAAGCGTACTTCCCACCACAGGGTACCGGGGACAGTTCATCTCTCCGATTACCGTGATCAAGGCCGGGAGATTGCAACGGATTCGCAAAAAACCATCCTCCATCCGCCCTTTGACAACCAGTGCGTCTTCCTCAATCTCTTCAATCTCAAACACATAGCTCACCTGGGGGATATTCAGATAATCTGCCACCTGTGGGCCGATCTGCGCAGTGTCCCCATCAATCGCCTGTCGCCCGCAGAGGATCAGATCATATTTACCGATTTTTTCTATGGCCTTGCCAAGCGTAAAGGAGGTCGCCCAGGTGTCTGCCCCTGAAAATGCCGCGTCTGTCAAAAGGACACCGGCATCCGCCCCCATTCCCAGGGCCTCAGATATGGCATCAATTGCCTGGGACGGCCCCATTGAGAGGACGGTCACATTTCCACCAAGGGTTTCCCTTAGATCAATTGCAGCTTCCAGCGCGTGGCGATCATCCGGGTTTATGATGCTTTTAACGCCTTCCCTTATGAGGTTTCCCGTCTTGGGATCCAGTTTGACCTCGGTGGTATCCGGAACCTGTTTTATCAGAACAATGATATTCATGATCTTATCTCCTACCCTGTCCCCCCGTCCCATTTTCTCTCATATCACCTTTTTTTCCTTCAATCTCTGGAGATCATCCTCTGAATATCCGAGCCGCGTGCCATAAATCTCCCTGTTGTGTTCTCCAAAACGCGGGGGAAAAGAGAGCACACGGTTCGACTCCTCAAGAAAAGGGGTCATGTTGGGCGGGGGCGCAAGGGTGATCTTTTTTCTTGTTATTGGATCAGTTGAAAAAAGAAGTCTTTTTTTGACAAGCGGATCGGCCGTCACCTCCGGGATGGTCTTTATCTTGCTGATGGGGACAGTAATGGCGTTAAACAATTCGATCACCTCTTCAGAAGTGTGATCCCGGGTAAGATTATTGATTTCGCGGTTAAGATTGTCCACATTTTTTATCCGGCCTTTATTGGTTTCATACTCGGGTCTGTCAAGGAGCTTGAACATGTCCAGAGAAACCATGGACTTCCACTGTCTGTCACTACCAACAGCCAGATACACAAACCCGTTCAAGGTCTCATATACGGAGACCGGGCAGAAAAACTCGTGTGTATTGCCCCTCCGGGTGAGCTCTTTTCCAAAACTGGCAGAGAGGGTGATAGGGACCGTGAGCCATGAAAGGCAGGACTCAAACATGGCCAGGTCAATGTGAGCCCCCTCACCGGTAACCTCACGGCAATAGAGTGCCTTCATCAAAAGTCCGTAGGCATGTTCACTGGTGCCCATGTCGGGGAGGGGTATCCCCATTACCTGGGGGGAGCCATCTCTCTCCCCGGTCAGATCCATCAACCCGGATCTGGCCTGAAGGATGGGGTCATAGGCCCCTTCGTTGCTGTCCGGTCCAAACCCTGTGACCCCCAACCATATGATATCCTGCTTGAGGTCCTTTAGGGTATCATAATCGATCCCCAGCTTTTTGTAGTTTCTTGGGAGCTGATTTGTGGCAAAGATATCTACTTTCAGTTCTTGGATGAGGGAGCGGAATATATCCTGACCCTTTGGTTCGGCGAGGTTTAGGGTCAGAGCCTTTTTGCCCGCGTTGATACAGAGAAAATAGGCGTTCATCCGTTCCTCTTCGAGGACATTATCGCCTACCAGGCGGTTTGGATCGCCATAGACCGGATGCTCCAACCTAATAACCCGGGCCCCATCATGGGCCAGCCTGTAAGTCAGATATGGAAGAACGGTTGCCTGCTCCAGAGATAATATGGTGAGGTTCCTGAAGAGATCCATGTGGTTCCTGTTTTTTGCCGCCAGTTTCCTTTCCCGAGGAGTGGACCGGAAACCGCGTAATAATGAACGGGCAAGATGGGGGTTTAAAAAGTAGCTACAAAATGGCTATGCCCAATGCGTTGTGTACTGTATACAATTTTCTCTGTCAAGGGGTTCTGTTGCGCCTTCCGGGCCCTTTTTTCTGATAGGTCCTCACGGCCCGGTTATGCTCCGGGAGGGTCCTCGAGAAGTGGTGGCTTCCGTCATTTTTTGACACAAAAAAAAGGTAGTCGGTCTCGGCCGGGTAAAGCACTGCCTCAATTGCCTCTCGACCGGGGTTGGCTATGGGACCCGGGGGGAGCCCTCGTATGACATAGGTGTTATAAGGTGTCAGCTCACTCAGGTGCTTTTTTTTCAAGTTGCCCTGGTAGTCCTTGATCCCATAAATAACAGTGGGATCGCTTTCTAGACGCATCCTCTTTTTTAACCGATTCAGAAAAACACTTGCAATCAGGGGTCTTTCTTTGTCAAGTCCGGTCTCCTTTTCAACGATGGATGCCAGGGTGACCACCTCTTCCATACGCAACCCGCTCTGTTCCGCCCTCTCCCTGAATTGTGAAAAGACTTCTCTAAAACGCCCAACCATCACGTCTATTATCGACACACTGGAAAGCCCCCGGCCAAACCTGTAGGTGTCGGGATAGATATAGCCTTCCAATCCCGGTCCGGATATACCATAACGATCTGCGACACTTGGGTCGGTCGTGAGGGCTAAGAAATCCTCTTTTTTGTAAATGAGGCCCTTCTTTTCCAGCAATTCTCCAACCTGTCTGTTACTAAACCCCTCCGGAATCGTAACGGAGTGGGTAACGATTGCCCCTTTCCTCAGAATATCCAGGACCTTGACGGGCGACATGCCTGAATTCAGACGATATTCACCGGTCTTTATTTTTGTGCCGTATCCCTTGAACCTGCCCCATATGAGGAAAAAGTCCTTATGGGTGATGATCCCTTTTCTCTCCAGTGCATCCCCAACCTTTTTGAGGGTGCTCCCCTCACGGACAAAAAAAAGTTGGTCTACCCCCCCCTTTTTTGCCGGGCTCACCAGATAACGGGCAAATCCTATGGCCAGGAAGACCCCACCCAGAAATAGAAACCCCAGTGCAAAAAAGATGATCCGTTTTTGTCTCCTGCTAATGGCCATGATTCTATCTGGTGCCTGAACGAAAATCCTGTTCAGGCACGATTTTAGATTTTAGATTTCAGATTAATGGAATCAAACCTAACCCACTAAAACATCATTATTGATGTTGGGTTCGTTTTCATTTAGAGGTTTTCGTTTAAAGACTATCTATGTTCGTTGAATGACTGGCATAAGTTGTTGGTAAATAAAAAAAGGAGATTTCCCCTCATATCTAAGCCATGTCATTTTCCAGACCAGACACAATATTAAGCCCGAACTTTCTTGCAATTTCAAGTGCCTTTTGAATTAGATGCCCCACAGTGACCGCAAACGGCTGGGTTGCAAGGTTTTCTTGACCTTTTCGGTAACTTCTCAATAAGTCCTGAAGAAATAATAGGATTTCAAGAGTGGGGTTAGGGTGTCCCTGGAAAAATGAAGGTGGGGTGTTTTTTCCCCAAAGAATCGCCAGCCAAGGGTGTTGGCCGGCGATTCAGGGGAAATGGTTTTAGGATTTATAAAGACCGGACTGACTAGACTTTCAGAGGATAATCTTTCTGGATGTCATTATAGTAGGCCTTTCCAGAAATCTCTCCCCACGTTCCGATCACTTTTCGGAATTTCTGGAAAGAGTTGTTGACCTTTGTGGCCATGGCATCCTTTGCCGCCTCTTCGGCCACCACCTCATCGGACAATTTCCGTAGCCCGTCGAGGACCTTGTCCGGGAACTTGATCAGATCCACATGGTGCTTGTCTATAAGTGTCTGGAGTGCGGCGCCGTTCAGTGCGTTGAACTGGGCCAGGGTCCATTGCTCGGTCTCCATACAGACACTATCTATGATCTTCTGCATATCCTTTGGCAGGGATTCATATGCCTTTTTGTTGAACATATATTCAAGATACGTCCCTGGCTCGTGCCAGCCCGGATAATAGTAGTACTTGGCTGCTTGCCAAAAACCCATTCTCAAATCGTGGAGGGGGCCGACCCACTCGGTGGAATCGATTACACCCCGTTCGAGGTTTAGGAAGATTTCGCCGCCCGGGACGAGGACAACGGTTGCGCCTGCCTTGGAGATCACTTTCCCGCCCAACCCCGGGATACGCATCTTCAAGCCCTTGAAATCACTAAGGCTATTTATCTTCTTGTTAAACCATCCTCCCATCTGGACGCCGGTTGAGCCACCCGGTCGGGGAATCACGTTAAAGGGCGCATACGTCTCTTCCCACAATTTCAGGCCGTCGCTTCCGTGGAACCAGGCAGACATCCCATCTGCGTTAAGACCAAAGGGCACTGCGGCGAACCACTGGGATGCGGGCATCTTTCCCGCCCAGTAGTAAGCGGCGCCACAGCCGCACTCCACGGTTCCGGCGGAAACCGCGTCAAATGTCTGCAACGGAGGAATCAGCTCGCCCCCGGCATAGACCTTGATCTTGAGCCTTCCATCGGTGCATTCCTCGATTCGTTTGGCCAAACGTTCCGCCCCGGTCTGGAGAACCGGCAATTTGGGTGGCCAGGTGGTTACCATTTTCCACCGATAGGTTTTTTTCGCAATGACTGCGGGAGCCATAATTGTTGTAGCTGCTACCGCTGCCACTGCCCCTGTGCCCGCCTTTTTCAAGAAATCGCGTCTTTTCATAAAAAACCTCCTTACAGCTAAAAGGTTAACGTTTTGAAACCCCAGCATCTACACACAGATTCCGCAGATTATCACAGCCAAAAGAATCGCGAAACCTCCAAACAACGATCACGACTTTAACACATAAAACGTTTTTGTTCCTTATTTGATTTGAGTGTCAATCCAAATCCCCTAATCCCCAAACACCACATTGGGAAGCCAGGTGGCCAGCCACGGAAAAAGGGCCACAATCGTAAGCCCAATAAGTTGAAACACCACAAAGGGTATGATGCCGCGATAGATGTGGCCGGTGGTTACTTCCGGAGGCGTGACCGCCTTGAGATAAAAGAGAGAAAACCCGAATGGCGGCGTCATAAACGATGTCTGCAGGTTTACAGCCAGGAGTATACAGAACCACACCGGATCAAACCCCATCTCCAGCATAATGGGTGCCAGGACGGGCACGTGAATAAAGGTGATCTCGATAAAATCGAGAAAAAATCCCACAAAAAAGATCACGGCCATGACAATGGCCAGTACGGCTCCTCTACTGTAAGTTTGTGACAACCCCCCCAGAAACTCCCTGACGATCTCATCCCCGCCCAGCCCCCTAAAGACCAGACCAAATGCCGCTGCCCCGCAAAGAATGATAAAGACCATACACGTCAGACGGACGGTTGTGATCATAACTTGACGCAGGAGAGACATATTAAATTTTTTGCTCACGAAGCTCAGCAAAGACGCCCCGACAGCGCCCACTGCCGCCGCCTCTGTGGGGGACGCGATACCGGCAAAGATGCTGCCCAAGACAGAAACCATAAGAAAAAGAGGGGGAAACAGTGCCTTGCACATTCGGACCATGAGCTGTCTGGGTGATATGGCGTCTAATTCTTCTTTTGGAATGGCCGGGGCAATATCGGGTCTAAAATAGGCCGCGATAAGGATATAGACTAAAAACAACCCCACCAGGATTATACCCGGTAAAACTGCTCCCATAAACAGATCGCCCACCGAAACGCCCACAATGTCGCCGATGAGTACCAATACAATGCTTGGGGGGATAATCTGTCCGAGTGTCCCGGCCGCCGCGACGGTCCCGGTGGCCATCTCTTTCTGGTACCCCCGTCTCAACATGATGGGAACGGCCAGGAGTCCCATTGTAACCACAGTGGCCCCCACAATACCGGTCGAGGCTCCTAGTAGGGCGCCCACGACAACCACCGACATGGCCAGCCCTCCGCGCAACCGTCCAAACACAATAGCCATGGTGTCAAGGAGGTCTTCGGCCAGACCGGAACGCTCCAGCATTACCCCCATAAAGACAAAGAGGGGAACCGCGATGAGCGTTACGTTGGACATCCTGCCCCAAATCCGGAGGGGCAAAAGATCAAAAAATGACCACCCAAATCCAACAAGCCCAAAAACGAGGGAGGTCCCAAGCAGGGTAAAGGCCACGGGAAAACCGAACATCAAAACGATAGTCAGGGCCAAAAACATCCAGGCTGCCAGGTACTCCATCAGGATTTATCCTCCCCATCCGGCTCTCTTCCCAGCAGTTGCAAAAGGCTGCGAATACCCAGCGAGATACCTTGAAGTATCAGGAGACCAAAGCCCAGGGTAATGGCCCCCTTGAGCAGAAACCGATATGGAATACCGCCCGGATCAGCCGACCCCTCCAAAATCGACCAGGAATTGTACATAAATTTCCACGAAGTGATCACAACCATAAGACAACCGGGTAACAGGAAGAATATCACGCCGATCAAATTGGTCCAGGCCCGGCCTTTTGGTCCATAGCGCTGGTATATGATATCCACGCGGACGTGCCCGTCATGAAGCAGAGTGTAACCGGCCCCGATGAGGAAGATAAACCCGAAAAGATGCCATTCCAGTTCCTGTGTAAATACATAACTGGTATTAAAAAGGTAGCGCATCACCACATCAACAAAAACGACGAGGACAAGCCCTAAGGTCACCCAGGCAACCACTGCCTTTCCGATCCATTCGTTTATAGCATCTATCCAGCGGGCGACATTCTCAAGAACATTCACTGTTTCACCTCGGTGGTACCGTACTCTTGCTTTTTAACAAGAACTGATGATTTTCAGGTGATCAAACAAAACTCCGGACACAGATCCGGAACAGTATCGAAAGGCAATACCGCAATGCTTCCAGAAAGGGATGTTTTTGCGGGATGACAGCTGAATAAGGAGAAACAACTCATTCAATTAATGACAAAAAGTCCCTTGGTAGAAAATACATATAAAGTAACCCTACAGTGTATGTCAACGGTAAAACGACCAAATCATTTAAAAAGCCATCTCTCCACAACAGTCCTTCGGTGTGCCGACCCTACAGTTCGGTCATTTGTTTCCACCAATCCGGTCTTTTTATTTGACTGCTGTTTTGACATCATTTTTGCTATGATTTACACTTACAGCAGACCCGAGATATGCAACAGTCGCTATGGCTCTGCCGACCCCTGTTTTATCTCGAGGAGAGCACTGCCATGAAAAAGAAAAGACAAAACATTCAGGTAAAGATATCCGGAAAAAATTCGCGGAGAATCAAAAAACCATGTCAAAAAAAACTGATATAATCAAGATGACCTCGACGGACTCTTTTACCGGTGAACGCTACAGGGATTTTATAGAAAACATCAGCGATGGTGTCTATGAAACCGATATCTACGGAAATTTCACATACTTTAACAATTCGCACTGCAAGATATTTGGATATTCAAGGACAGAGATCCAGGGGGCGAATTTTGCCAGCTTTATGGACAAGAAACACGCCAGAAGCGCATATAATGTGTTTACCAAGATCTGGGTGACTCACGAGGGATTTTCCGACGTATTATGGGAGATTGTTGACAAGGAAGGACAAACCAGAATTATAGAATTATCGGCGCATCTTGTGAGGGACAAGATGGGCAAAAAAATCGGTTTTCGGGGAATTACGCGAGATGTAACAGAGAAAATCAGGGCACAGGAGGATCTCCGGAAATCTGAGGCAGATTATCAACGTCTGTATGAGGTAAGTCGACGGGCTGAAAAAAGGGCCAGGAACCTGCTCGATTTTGTCCCCTATCCCATGGTCGTTCTAAGACAGGACAGAAAGGTAAATTATGTAAATCCTGCCTTCACCGAAACCTTCGGATGGACGCTTGAGGAATTGGCGGGAAAACACATCCCTTATATTCCACCCGATCTCAGAAAGGAAACAAGGGAAGGCATCAAAAGCCTCTACAAAAGAAAGTTTATACATCGGTTTGAGTCCAGGAGGTTGACCAAAGACGGCCGTGTCCTTGATGTGACCATGAGGGTGGCACTCTTTGACAGGGGAGAGGGAGATGAGGCGGGCGAACTGGTCATACTGCGGGATGTTACCCAGGAAAAAAGGATGGCTCTGGACAAGGAGGCCCTTCTCCGGATCAGCACGGCCCTGCCCGCCTATCCTGAACTGGAGCGATTGCTGGATTATATCAGCAATGAAATCAGAGTGCTCCTCAACGCTGAAGCGGCGCTTGTTATATTGCTGGATGAAGAAAAAAATGAATTTTCCTATGTAGGCGCTGCACATGAGGTTACGGTCGCGCAGAAAAAAATAAAAGCGTTTCACTTCCCTGCCGATAAAAGCGTGGCAGGGAAAGTTGTCAGAACCGGGAAACCGGTTATTGTTGCGGACGTCACCAAGGATCCTGATTTTTATACCGGGGTGGATAAACAAATAGGGTTCAAGACCAAAAACATGCTTGAGGTGCCCTTAAGAAGCAGTGATCGAATCATCGGTGTACTATGCGCCCGCAACAAAAGGGAAGGAAGGTTTGATCAGGCTGATATTGAGTTCTTGACCATGATCGCGGGAACGGTGGTCCTCTTTATTGAAAACGCCAGGGTTTCAGAGGAACTGAAGGAAGCATACAGAGAGGTCACCAGCCTGAACAGGGCCAAGGATAAAGTCATCAACCATCTGTCCCATGAACTGAAAACCCCCCTGTCTGTTCTTATGGGGTCATTGGATATCCTGACAAAAAAGATGGCCCCTATTCCGGAAGAGACTTGGAGGCCTATCATCGAGAGGGCTCAAAGAAATCTAAATCGTCTTCTGGAAATCCAGTACCAAGTTGAAGACATCATGCAACACAGAGAGTACATGACCCATCGACTCCTCTCCGTGTTACTTGATCAGTGTAGCGATGAATTGGAGACCCTGGTTGCCCAGGAGGTGGGTGATGGTACGGTTACCAGCCGCATCAGAAAACGGATTGAAGAGATGTTTGGTCCGAAAGAGGCCCTTGTCTCCAAAATCGATCTGGGAAGTTATGTGAGAGAAAGGCTTGACGACCTGAAGACCCGGTCGGGGCATCGGGAAGTAGAGATCATTACCCGTATTGAACAGACCCCGCCCATATGCATCCCCCCGGACGTTTTGCAAAAGGTCGTTGATGGCCTTGTCAAAAACGCCATAGAAAACACACCTGATGAAGGAAAGGTGGTTGTGAGTGTAAAGAAAAGAGGAAAAGGAACCGAGCTTGTGGTGCATGACTATGGTGTTGGCATCACCGAAGAAAACCAAAGACGGATATTTGAGGGATTTTTTGCGACCCAGGACACCATGGCATATTCCACCAAAAATCCGTTTGATTTCAATGCCGGAGGAAAGGGGACCGAACTCTTACGCATCAAAATTTTTTCCGAACGATACGATTTCAAGATAGATATGGTTTCCTCAAGATGTCGTTTTATACCGAAGGAAAGTGATATCTGTCCCGGTAGAATCAGCAAATGCAGCTTTTGTAGCGACAAAGAGGTCTGCTATCATTCAGGCAACACCAAGTTCACCCTTTTTTTCCCCATTCCCTGAGCTGACCCCGGGAACCATTACTATCCCGTTCTAAGCCCTCCGGGTTCTCCCCAGAATCTATTGTTATATTATTTTTTCCACTTGCTATTCTTTTAGGTTTTTGCGACGTTGCGTGAAAAATTTAAAGAAAAAGGTATTGTCATAAAATGAGTCTCGTTACTGTCCTCAAAGTTTCACTTACATTTGTAAGAAAACAGGTTTTTGATAAAATCGGGTTCCAGATAGGGCCCGGTGACCGGATAGGGCTCATAGGCCCGAACGGCTCTGGAAAAACAAGCCTCCTGAGGCTCCTCAATGACGAGATCACCCCTGACAGTGGAGAGGTAAGACGAGGGAAGGGGGTGGTGATAGGGTACCTCCCTCAGGATGTCCAGAAAACCCTGGCCGGTCCTTTACTCCAATCGATCTACGATTCGATCCCGGGCCGGGTTCAACTTGAAAAGGACCGGGTAAGGCTGGAGGCATCCATCAAGGAACTGCAACATGAGGAGGAGCAAGCCAAATCAGCCGCGAGGCTCGCTGAAATTCATCAGGAACTGGGCCGTTTGGAATTCGAGTTCCCTCGACATGAGGCCGAAAAGATCCTGCTGGGTCTTGGTTTTAAGATATCTGACCTGACCAAGCAGATATCCACCCTGAGCGGCGGCTGGAAGACCAGAGCTGCACTTGCCAGCCTTCTCTATCAAAGACCCGATCTGCTCCTCCTGGATGAGCCCACCAATCATCTTGATATCCCCTCCATACGCTGGCTTGAACAATATCTCCAGGGTTTCAGGGGGGCGATGGTTCTTGTATCTCACGACAAGGACTTCCTAAACAGACAGATCCATCGTATTCTAAGCTTTGAGCCGGAAGGGATGAAGTCCTACAGTGGAAATTATGACTTCTATCTAAAAGCCAGGGAAGAAGAAAAGAGGGCTATAGACGCCAGTATTCGAAAACAGGAACAGAAGATAAAAGAGGCGAAGAAGTTTATTGACAGGTTTCAGGCCAAGGCCACAAAGGCCCGACAGGCCCAGAGCAAGATCAAGCTGGTAAAGAAAATTGAACTGGTCAAGCGGCCATCCACGGAAAAAAAGGCTCGTTTTTCTTTCCCTGAAGTACCCAGAAGCGGGAGACAGGTACTCAATATAAAGGACCTCTCAAAGGGGTTTGACGGCAACCTTTTGTACAGGGGCATAAACCTGAATGTTTTACGGGGCGAAAAAATAGCCATTATTGGACCAAACGGGAGTGGTAAAACCACCCTTCTCAAAATGATAGCCAATGAACTGAATCCTGATGAGGGAACGATCTCATTGGGGCACGGGGTCAATATGGTCTATTTTTCCCAACATCACTCTGACATGCTGAATGCTCGGAAAACAGTCATTCAAGAGGTCTATCAGATTGTCCCCGATGAAACCATCGGCTTTGTGAGGGGGGTCTGCGGGGCGTTTCTGTTTTCGGGCGAAGATGTTGACAAACCCGTGGGGGTCCTCTCCGGAGGTGAGAGAGCCCGTGTCTTGCTGGCAAAGCTCCTTGTAAAACCAGGGAATCTCATGATCATGGACGAACCGACAAATCATTTGGACATCGCATCTTCAGAGACTCTGATCGACGCCCTTTCAAAATATAACGGTACCCTGATGTTTGTCTCACACAATCAGTCCTTTATCAATCGATCGGCAACAAAGATCTGGGACCTGAGCCAGGGAAACATCACAGAGTATCCGGGCAGCCTGAACGAATATTACGACCACCTGTCCCGCATGGGGAAGGGATCGGAAAATGGGGGCTTGGTCAAAAGGGAGCGTGTAAAAAAACCGGCTGCCGGGAAAACACGGGATCCAAAGAAGGAGAGAAAGGAACGGGCCGAAAGACGACAAAAAGTCAATGCCACCCTGAAACCCATACAGACCGAACTGGAGAATCTGGAAAAACAGATCAGCGGAATCGAAGCAAGACAAAAGGAGGTCGAGAAAATGCTTGCGGATCCGGCTCTTTTTAGCGATAAGGACAGGAGTGTACCGCTTTTGAAAAAATACAATGAATCAAAACAGGGGCTGAATAGCCTGCTCCTGAAATGGGAACAGACGGAAAACAAACTGGAATCGGCAAAGAAAATGCTGGGGGTATGAAGTTAGAGTGGAAATCAAAAACAAACACAAGGACCAGTTAAAGACCCTCGGACTCACGGAAGGGGACTTTGACCGCTTTGATGGCAAATTTGTGCGTTACGAACATGATGATGTAAAGGGCGTCCGGATCTATGATCCGTATTACGAGACCTCATATAACGAGTATATCGGAATTGACGGTTGGAGTGCCTGGAGCACGGAAAAAGATACTTTTATGACCGAATTCCTAAAGAGTGCCCGGGGGAAAACCTCGGGTGCCAAACCGGACCCGGGCAAGATTGAAGAGGCCTTGCGGGAAAAATTTGAAACCAAAATCCGGACCGAATCAGAATAACGGCGCAGGTTTTAGGTCTTTAAATAAATCCCCCCAATCCAGGGAGATCCCACCAAACAGCAAGTGACGCTATCTCAGTTTCGTGACACAATAAAAAACCACCCCGAATTTGGCGACACATTCGTATACCACCGCTATACCCCTCACCATGGTCCTGTCTACGGCCCGCAATTGACCCTTCATGAGGACATTGCCGACACAATGAAACGCATTGGTCTCGACCGCCTTTATAGCCATCAGATCGAGGCCATTAAACATCTCCGAAACGGGGAAAATGTCATTGTTTCCACACCAACCGCCAGTGGAAAAAGCCTCATATACAATATAGCGGTTCTTGAAAAGATCATTAAAAACAGGGCTGCCCGGGCCCTCTATCTTTTCCCCCTAAAGGCCCTTGAACAGGACCAGCTCAAAAACCTTAAAGTCTGGTTAGAGGGTATCAAAGGGGAAAAGGTCTCTGCGGAGATCTATGACGGGGACACCACCCCCTACAAACGAAAAAAGATCAGGGCACAGATACCCCAGATACTCTTTACCAACCCCGATATGCTTCACAGGGGAATCCTCGCCTATCACCAAAACTGGGAAGGGCTGCTCAAAAACCTCTCATTTGTTGTCCTGGACGAAGTCCACACCTATCGTGGTATTTTTGGATCTCATGTCAATCAGCTCATCAGACGGTTAAAAAGGCTGTGCCGGCGCTATGGCGCAAACCCCCAATTTATCCTCCTTTCGGCGACCATGAGTAACCCAGAGGATTTTGGGAAAAACCTTATTGGAGAAAAAGTCAGCGTTGTGCGGTCGGCGGGTTCCCCGAGAGCGGGTCAGCATTTTATGTTTCTCAACCCCCATACAGGCACCAATTTTTTTGCGGCCAAACTCTTTGTCACGTGTGTCCGCAACAATTACAGAACCATTGTTTTCACTCAGTCCCGAAAGGTCACCGAACTGATCCACCTTTGGGTCTTACGGCTTGCGCCGGCCCTCAGGAAAAAGATCAGTTCCTACCGTGCAGGGTTTATGCCGGAGGAGAGAAGAAATATTGAAAGAAGGCTGGCCGCGGGGGACCTCCTCGGCGTGGTATCCACAAGTGCCCTCGAACTGGGAATCGACATCGGATATCTGGATATCTGTTTGCTCGTAGGGTATCCGGGAACCATCATCAATACCTGGCAAAGGGGGGGGCGGGTTGGCCGTTCGGGGAGGGAATCAATGGTGATCCTCATGGCAAAACCGGATGCCCTGGACCAGTATTTTATGAAACACCCTGATGACCTGTTTGAACGGTCCTTTGAAGCGGCTATCCTGGACCCCGACAACTCCCATGTGGTAAGGGCCCACCTCCCCTGCGCCGCAGCTGAAATGCCCATTACTCTCGAGGACAAAACATTCTGGCCCAACGAACTCCCGGAGCACCTCGAGACACTGGAAAGGGAAGGAGCGCTTAATAGAACCGCCGAGGGGGAACCTGTCTGGTTTTCCTCAAGACGAAACCCCCAGCTTGACGTAAACATCCGTTCTTCGGGTGCGACCTACACCATTTTTGAAAGAGAAACCGGCCAGGCCGTGGGGACCATTGACGGAATAAAGGTTTTCAGAGAATGTCACCCTGGCGCCATCTATCTTCATCGGGCCCGTGAATACGTGGTGGATCGTCTGGTGTTGGAAAAAAAAGATGTCATAGTGCAACGGTCTCATCTCAAGTATTTTACCCGGTCCCGAAGCGAAAAAGAGACCGAAATCATCCGGGTTAACAGGAGCAGACCGAGGGGGCAGTTTTTGGTCCGGGAAGGGGTGCTCAAGGTCACTGAGGTGATCACAGGATATGAAAAACGGGCCTTGCCAGGCCAGGAACTCATGGGGGTCTTCCCGCTGGATCTTCCGCCTCAGACATTTGAGACAGTGGGTCTGTGGGTGGAGATCGAACCAGCCCTCAAGATCCTTGTGGAAAAACAAGGGCTCAACTTTATGGGGGGCATCCATGCCATAGAACATGCCACCATCGGCATCTTCCCTCTCTTCGCCCTTTGTGACAGAAACGACATTGGCGGCATCTGCTACCCCCATCACCCCCAGGTGGGTAAAAGCGCCATCTTTATATATGACGCCTATCCCGGAGGGGTGGGACTGGCCCAAAGAGGGTTTGAGATCATCGTGGAACTGCTTGAGAAGGCGCTCGATCTCATAAAGGATTGCGATTGCGAGGAGGGGTGCCCCTCGTGCATCCATTCACCAAAATGCGGGAACGGTAATAAACCCCTTGACAAAGAGGCGGCCCGATTGATCCTCGAAGGCCTCCTGGGGCATATCCCTTTGAGCGAAATCATCACCACTGAGGAAACCCCCGAACCGGCACCACACTTTCCCGAAGAGGAACCGGTTCCGGAAAAAGCCAAAGGCCCCCGGGTTCTCTGTCTGGATCTCGAGACCCAGAAAACCGCCCGGGACGTGGGGGGTTGGAAAAATACTCATCTCATGAGGATCTCAGTGGCAGTCCTCTTTGATAGTCTTGAAAACAGGTTCCACACATTTGAGGAAGAGGATCTTGATATCCTCATTGATCTTCTGGATAAGGCCGATCTGATCATCGGGTTCAATATCAAAGGATTTGACTATCGGGTCCTCGGGGCCTACACAAACAGAGATTTGAAGACATTGCCAACTTTTGATATATTGGAAGACGTATACAAACGCCTTGGATTTCGTTTGAGCCTGGACCATCTGGCAAACGAGACCCTGGGTCAGAGAAAAACTGCCGACGGCCTCCAGGCCGTGGAATGGTTTCAAAAGGGAGAGATGGAAAAGCTGGCCGCCTATTGCCAGAATGATGTGGCAACCACTTGGAATCTGTTCCAATTTGGTCTGGAAAACGGACACCTGATATACAAACAAAAACAGGCCGAAAAACGCGTCCGGCTCCTGGTAGACTGGAATCTTGATGAGCTGTTAAAATGAAAGCCTTTGAATGCCGCATGTGCGGTGAGTGCTGTCACGGCCAGGGCGGGATTTTTCTCGATCCAAAAGAAATGGAGAAAATCGCCCATTTTCTTGACCTGACCCAAAAGGACTTCCTCCCCCGGTTTTGTTCTGAAAAGCTGGGTCGAACCTACCTGAGGAACGGATCTGACAACTTCTGTATCTTCCACAACAGCAAAAAAGGCTGCGAGATCCATCCGGTGAAGCCAAAGCTATGCTGCCTCTGGCCCTTTTATCCGGCAATTGTCAGCGACGAAGAGAACTGGAAACTGGTAAATGATGCGTGTCCTGGCATCAACCCCCATGGGTCATTTGAAGACTTTGTGAGAGAATCAAAGGCATGAACCTCCTGAACAGACTCATAGACATCATCTATCCTCCGAGATGTTCCATATGCCGGCAATTCTTTGGTTATGACGGGTCCGCAATAAAAAACGGCGGTGTCTCTTTCTGTAAATCCTGCTCGCGGGATTTCCGCAGGATTGCCTCGCCCCTCTGCCCTGTGTGCGGGACCCCCTTTGCCGCAAAGACGCAGGATGATCATCTTTGTGAAAACTGTCTGAGAAGAAGACCTTATTACGAAGCAGCCGGGGCCCCATATCTCTATGAAGGTGCTGTCATGACCGCCATTCATCAATTCAAATATGGTCCAAAAAGCTTTCTGGCCGAGCCCCTCGGGGAACTGCTCGCCCGATTTGCCGAGAATTGGGTCCCAAATCCGGACCGTATCCTGACCATACCGGTCCCCCTCCACCCCAAAAGGCTGAGGGAAAGAGGATTTAATCAGGGTCTTCTTCTGGCAGGACATGTGGCACAACGGCTGGATACAAAACTGGACTTTTTGGCCCTCAGAAGAGTAAGATATACCTCGCCTCAAATCGGTCTAAAAAAGGGAGCGCGGCAAAAAAACGTCCGGAGAGCTTTTGGACTAAAACACCCCGAAGTGGTCAAAGGCAAGAGAGTCCTGCTGGTGGATGATGTCGCAACCACGGGTAACACGCTGAACGAATGCGCTCGTGCCCTCAAGAGGGCCGGGTGTGAACAGGTTATCTGCCTGACAGTGGCGCGGACCGGAGACACCTTCTAAAGGTCATAAGAGATCGCAAAACATAACCCTAACGTTGCATAAAATTTGAGTTCAAAACGCTATAGATTGGGCCATCAAGGGATGTTTGGTCATTTTCAAGGACGAAAGCGTATTAAACATACGGTGAGATCTTGAAAATGGGGAAACGTTTCTTGATGGCCTGATATAGGGCGAGCGAAGCGGTTTTGGGCCAAATGTTTATGCAACGTTAGGGATAAGACAGGATATGGAACCATATCGCCTGAAAATAAAAACTCTGGAAACGGCAGACGCGGAGCAGAACCGCCTTAAGGCCAAAGGGAAAAAAATTGTGTTTACCAACGGGTGTTTTGATCTGCTTCACCCCGGTCATGCCCGTTATCTCTCTGCGGCAAAGAAATTGGGGGATCATCTCATTGTTGCAGTAAACAGCGATCGTTCCGTAAAGGCCATAAAGGGACCGCAGAGACCCATTTTTCCTGAGGAAGCCCGCGCAGAACTGGTGGCGGCCTTGAGTTTTGTGGATACAGTGATCATCTTTGATGAGGACGATCCCCAAAAGGTGATCAAGTGTCTCCTGCCCAATGTTCTGGTGAAGGGAGAAGACTGGTCAGAAGCGGAAATTGTCGGGGCGGACGTGGTTAAGGACACCGGTGGAGAGGTGAAACGAATCCCTTTTTCAACCGGTTTTTCCAGTACGGATATCATTAACAAAATAAAGAAACAAAAGGAATAAAGGTCTTTCCGTTCCCCGGACGTGACACCCTCTCCCGTGAAAGTTTTATTGCCATGACGTGAAAACTATGCTATATTTGAGGGATAATTTTGTCTCTCAAGTCTTTTCCGCGCCCATGGCTCAGCTGGATAGAGTGACGGACTACGAATCCGTAGGTCGGGTGTTCGAATCACCCTGGGCGCACCAG
>SDBT01007325.1_pt1 | contig 18176 bp, 20 predicted proteins | sample 2277101 | NCBI WGS metagenome assembly SDBT01 (sample SAMN10404973, study PRJNA504765) | marine sediment metagenome | isolation source: marine sediment core GS10_PC15, 103 cmbsf | place: Arctic Ocean: Southern Knipovich Ridge | collected 2010
TGCTGTCACTGCCCCTACTTTCATGGACCTCAGTAGTCAGTTGTCTTCTCCTCGTAGGGGTACGAGAGAGCTTCTAAAAATATACAGTGATAGTCCGTGGCTTCGTGCCATTGTTAATAAGATTGGGAAATCCGTTGCTGAAACTCAGTGGCATCTTTTTGCAGCCACAAACGGGAAGGGTAAATTTATTGAAAATGGACAGCTATCAAGACTGATGGGAGAAGCTAGATCAAAAGCTCTTCATGGTGCTGTCGACACAGGTGATGCAGTTAGAATATTAGATCATCCTCTCTTAGACCTATTAGAAAACGGAACTGGTAATCCACGTTTGAATGGTTTTGCTTGTATCCAATTAACTGCTATGCACATCGATCTCGTTGGAGAAGCTTTCTGGTTAATAGAGAAGAATGACTTAGGGGTTCCCGAGACTTTTTGGCCGTTACCACCTTCTTGGGTCAGAAGACTGCCTACAGAAAAACATCCATTTTATGAATTAAGTACAGATGGGGTTGTAGGTGATATCCCGGCAAGCATGGTGGTCCCTTTCATTGACCCAGATCCACATAATCCTTATCAAAGAGGAACTGGTATATCCAAATCATTGGACGACGAAATTCAGCTAGATGAATATGCAGCAAAGCATCAGAAATCTTTCTTCTTAAACAGAGCCCGTCCAGATATTATTATCAGTGGTCAATTCATAAACAGTGAAGACGCCAAGCGCCTAGAAAGAAAATGGCTTTCTGATCACCAGGGCTTTTGGAAAAGCTTTAAGCCTCTCTTCTTTAGTAACAAAATAGACGTTAAGGAATTAAGTCAATCATTTGAATCCATGCAAATGGTTCAAGTACGTAAACAAGAACGTGATACGTTCCAACAGGTGTTTGGGGTTCCACCGGAGAAGCTAGGAATCATTGGTGAGAGTAAAAGAAGTACTATTGCAGCCGCCGATATGTTCTGGACAAAGGATATTATCCGTCCACGAGTGGAAACCATTAGACGTCCAGTGCAAGGCGTTCTTGTTCCAATGTTTGATAAACGTCTTATTCTTAGTTATGAGACACCTGTTATTCAAGAAGACGAGTTTAAGCTTCAAGTTATGCGCTTTGCCCCTTGGGCCTTTACTCTTAATCAGTGGCAGGAACTTTCTGGGCAGCCTGGCTTTGGACCAGCCGGTGATGTTATTCTAATACCTCTGAACATGCAGCCTGTCCCCGTAAAGGGTGGGAACGGAATTGTAGTAACTCCTGATGAAGTGGCAGCGAGTCATCTTGCTGCTATAGCTGCTAGAGGCAATGTACCAGACGATGCTGATCAGATAGCGTCTGTTGTTACTAGAGAGATTAGCAACGTTATTAAAGAAACTATGGAAGAAGTCCTTCCAGGTCGTAACAGTAACGAGGACCAAGAGGAGTAACTTCAATGAGTTTTTCCAATTATACCGCTCAGGCTCTTCTCAATTCATTGTTTGGGAAGACCTCGAACTTCGGAACGTTGGCAACTGCGCCTGCTATTTACATTGGCCTGAGTTCCACGACTCCTGCTGAAGACGGGACCAATGTGACTGAGCCGACTGGAGGCGCTTACGCTCGTGAACTAGTGGTTGCTGGTAGTTGGAACACCGCTACGTTAGCCGATCCCAGCTTGATTGATAACAGCGTAGCGATTACCTTCACACAGGCGACGGCTGACTGGCTGACCCAGGCTAACCTAACCCATGCTGTCGTCTATGATGCTGTGACTACTGGCAACTACCTTGGGACTGGTGCGTTGTCAACACCTAAGCCTGTGTTGAATGGTGATACTGCTCAGATTGCCGCTGGTGATCTAGATGTCACGCTCGACTAATAGTTTACTTGGACTTAATTATGTTTCCTGTAATAAGAGGAAGACGTTCTCCACCACGTCTTGGTGATGGGAGGGACTCTAATATCCCTTCAGGTCTTCTAAAAGGTAGTCTTGTTAGTGAATCCGATATTGATGTTGATTTAGGAAATCTTGGTACTCGACAAACTATACTCAGCGGCGATTTCGCGGATGGCTATGAGGACAACCCGGATTGGACGTTTCCCCCAAAGCTAATCTTTAATAATGCCACAATGAATGACCTGGGACACGGTATTCTCAATGGCTCCCCTTCGGTCTCGATCGAATGGCTGACGACTGCGGGGGTGGGAGATCGCTGGGGGGCGCGGATGAGGCTTCCTCTCCTGCCTGGGTTTCCTAATGGGTATCGAGAGGGTTGGTTCACCCATGACTTCCGCTTCAAATCTCCGTTCGGCAATACGAGGGGAATGAAAGTGCCGGGGATGAGAACAGGTTTTACCCCATCCGGTGGCGGTGGGATCTCCCCTGCCGGAGCCTTTCCAAACGGGCAACTTTCATACCGAACAATGTTAAGCAATGATGGTGATGATAACAATTCCACAGGCCCACGGCGCGCGCACCAGTATTATTACCATTTTAATGCCATCCGACAGGTCGACCGTTGGGACGGTGGTGCGATGGTAATAGAACTCGAAACGGTCTCTCGGATCGAGATCCACTTTAAATGGAACACGGCATTCAACGTATCCGATGGGATTATCGAAACCCGTTACGATCCTGGTTCCTCTACCGTACATAAACCGCCAACCACATTACGCGCTCGGAAGACAAACCTTCGGATGTTCGCCACAGCGGGGCTTGAACACGCAGATTCTGGAGCGGTTAATGTCAGGTTTCTCACCTGGGAATGTTTCTTCGGCGGCGACCACCCTACAAGCTGGATGCCGTTTGTGGATTCGACAGTTGAGTATGGTGCCTGGAAATTTGAGATACCGTTGTAATGTCCTTATGACTGTTAAAGGTACATAATATGAGTATATTACACCCAATAATAAGAAGCAGACTCTCTCCACCTAGAATTGGTGGTGGGCGAGATTTTTCTTTTCCTCCTAAGCTTCAGGCTGAAATTGCTTCTGTATCTCAAATAGACGCAGCTCTTGTTGAAGATCGTGTAATTATCTTTGCGGACGATTTCCGTACCGGCTGGCAACTTAGACCGGGTTACCTTCCTTGGAGTTTCGATCCCCTATTAGGATTTAACCCTTTGGTACAGGATTGGGAGCTGACAACGCTTAATGGGGCTCCGGCGGTTGCGGCTATTTGGCACGCAACTAACTTTGGAGAGCCCGGAGGGGGTATTGGCACTGGTGACGATCGTATATTCGCTAGGATGCGTCCTGCTAGTATGGCTGCGGGGTTGGAAGAAGCGTGGTTTACATTTGAGATGATGTATTCAGATCCATTTAGCGCCCCAATCGGTGGCAAGCAGCCTGGCTTGTCTTCGTTTGGTGGGTCAACTGGTGGGAAAGCCGTTAGTTGCGCTTCACCGACCTGGTCAGCGAGGCATATGTTTAATACACAGAACCCTCCCTCCGGCCCCGCGCCCGGTGTCGTCGGCGGTGTGCAGCGTGGCCATCAATACATCTATCACATTGACAAGATTCAGGACCGGAACAATTACACCGCCGACCTGGGGCTCGGGTTCCCTGGGTCTTTCCCACTAGGTGAGCTTTTAATATTTGAGCAATACGTAAAACTTAACGACCCCGGCGCGGCCAATGGAATTAATATTACTAAAATAACAATAAACGGTGTTCAAACTACTTTCTTAGCGACAACGAACCTACGTTATTATTGCACGGACAACAAAGACACTGCGCTTATCCGTGAAATGATATGGGGAATCATTTGGGGTGGTAATACTCATGCATGGGATCCGCTATTTACCAGCACACTGACTTATGGGCGCTTTAAAGTTGAGGTGCCCACTTAATGGCAAAAAGACGCTATGTCTATATGGAATAACGTGAAGGATACGTGATGTCTGTTGTTATAGCAATTGAACGTTTTCTAACTCCTGTGGGTACAGGAAATGTAGACTGGACAACCACTGATCTATTAGGACTAACACCAAAAGCCGTTATTATTATTGCAAGCAATGCCGAGGTTAATGGCACGAAGATAGTTGATATTGCTTGGGGTGTAGGTATAGCTACGGGTGCTGCAAACGAATTGTGTGTTTCTGGGTCTAGTGAAGATGGACAGACCACTACTGACACAAAACGGGCTATAGATACGGCAAGAATTCTTGATATAGACAGGGCGGACTCGTTTCATGGTGATGTAGAGGCAACATTTGTACAGTTTATAACAGATGGAGTTAGGTTAAACTTTTCTGATGTTGCCCAATTTGGACGAAAACTTTATCAAGTTATCTTTTTTGCTGGTGATGATATAGAGGTTCATGCTGGTTCAGCGGCATTAGGTCTTGTTGACACTACATTTAACGTTACTGATCCTGGTTTTCAAGCGGACTTGGTTTTCGCTGCGGCGGTGGGTGGGAATTCTGATTCTTCAAATATGCATCTCCAATATGGTTGGGCTGCGCCGGGTGTTTCTGATGCTGGTATTAATGTGTCAGACCGAAATGGGATACCTATTAGTCAAGTTGATGCTACTGTCCGAAATGATGGTATCATATCTTCGAAAGATCTTTTTACTAGTAACCATTTTATTGCTACTTCTTCTGTAAATGCTAACGGTTTCGATCTTAATGTTACAAATGATGATGCTTCTACTACTATTATTTATCTTGCTGTGAAGTTCACAGGAATATCTTTCAAGGTAGGGACGTTTGATTCCCCGACTGCTTCGGGGGATGATGTGGTAACAGGTGTTGGTTTTAAACCACAATTCGTCTTTCTTGGCTTAAGTAGTAATGATACTCTTAATGTTGGTGAAAGTGCTGGGTCAGACCACGGTGGCTTTGGAATGGGTCTCATTACGGAAAGTAAAGAGTTTTGTGCTAGTTGGGCTACCGAAGATGATCAAGACTTTTCAGATACCCAAAGTCTTAGTGTGGATGATGCGGTTGGTCTCTGTGATGGATCTGGGGCTACTATCCATGCTGGTACGTTTGTCAGTATGAATAATGACGGATTCACTATTAACTATTCGACTTTTGATGCTACAGTTAGAAAATGGTTTTATATGGCTATTGAGGGTGAGGAAGAGGGCTTTGCAGTAATTCGACGTAGATTGGAGGACTACTAATGGCAGAAAGACTTACACGAGAATTTGGGGTTGCTACAACCTTTATATTTGATCTTTGGGACAATGCTGACCCAAAGATCAGAGCGACGGTAACACCCCAAGCCGCTGACGCTAAGCTTAGTAAAGATGGTGGTGCTGAAGCTGATCTTGGCACTACTTTCGCGGCTGAGCATGGTCAGTGGAAAGCAACTCTGACTGCTGTTGAAATGCAGTTCGCGCAAGGAAAGATTACTTTGGAAGACGATGCGGGTGGTCCTGTCTTCTTACCAAGAACTATCTATATCGAGACCTATGCTGGTCCTAGTAGTCAGCATGGTGGATTGGATGCGGCAGAACAAGATGCTTTTGCTAGGGCTGCCGGTACTGTTGCTACCTTCACGGTTGACACAGGTGCGTCTACAACGGTGATTCCACTGTCTACTCTTAGCCCAGCAAGTGCGGTGAATGATCAATTTGTTCCTAGAGCAGTTTTCTTTGCGCGTGATACAACTACTGCTGGTTTGAGGAATGTAGCTCGTAAGGTTTTATCATTTAATCATTCCTCTCAACAAATCACTGTGGATGCTCTACCGGCAACCCCTGTTTCTGGTGATACAGGAGTGATTGCTTAGGTGTAGAAGAAAATTAGGAAGATAAAGGAGAGATCATGTCTAAACGTTTAGTAGGTATTGTTCTTGGTGCAATCTTTGCTGCCTTCCTTTCGTGGCCAGCCCAGGCTGTTGAATACTTCTTCGAGACCGGGCAGGGCGGCTCGGCCTGTACCACTGGAGACAGGTGCGACTCAATCGCCGACGCAAATGGACTGAGTCTGAGCGCAGGAGATAATCTAAATTTCAATTGTACTGATACCTTTAGTGACGCGATTCTCGATTTGGATGATGCGGGCTCTGACGGCAGTCCGATAACGGTCCAGGCGGGTGGGGTAGATTGCCCCGGCACCAATCCAATTTTTGATGGCACCTCTCTGGCGCGGAATTGGGACGTTGATACGGCATGGATTGCTTGTCAGAGCGTCGATCTCAAATTCAATTCTCCTGGCGGTGGACAGCCAGCACAACTCAATATCAAGACAACGGGAACAGACTTTGTCGCCGATGACTGCAACGTAACTGGCAACGGGAATGCTGCCGGATCGACCGCCATCGGCGCACATGCTAATGGCAACATCACCTTTAGCAATCTTACAACTACATTGTGCTCATCGGGATGCATTAATCTACAAAATGCCGCCGTCGTAACAGGCACTAACATTACGTTTGGGTCATATGGTTTAGATGGTGTTCTTTCTAACGGGGGTGACGCTCTGGGGTCTGAAACCAATCATACGGGAAGTTCAACCTGGACAACTCTCTCGTTTGATGACGGCGGCATAGATGACCCTGATCAAGAAGAGTGCATTGATTTTAAAGGTAGTGGGACGCATACGATAACAGATGCAGATATTATTGCGTGCCATTTCGGGGTTATAGTGCATGACGATGCCGTGTTGACTATTAGCGACAGCACTCTTGATATAAGTATGTCTGGCTCTAACAAGATGATCCAGCTTAATTCAACGAGCGAGCCCGGCACAGGCAGCGCGGCGCTCCATTTTCTTCGGACATTGATTGTCAGTACTAACGTCGAGTCAACTGGACCTGTCTTACAGCTCGGCGACACCACTTCTGGTCAGGTAACTACATTTAGTATGTTTGCTTCAACTGTGGAAATTTCTTCTGGCAACACAAGCCTCAATATGTTTCGCATTCAGGAAGATGTCGCCATTGATATGCGGAACAATACCTTTATCTCGCGGAACGGAAATACGCTAGACCGGATGCTTTGGGTTGAGACAGGTTATGGTGGGACAGGGGTCACGCTCAGAAACAACATTATTGATACAAACTGCACGGATTGTTTCAATATCGAGACAGACGTGGCCGACCCGTTCACCAACGACAACAACCTCTATGAGAACGGAAATGCTGGCGACTGGCTAGATATCAATGGCACAGGCCACAATGAATCCGAGGTTACATCCACTTTCGAGACGAACGGAGCTACAGGCGATCCGCTTTTCTCGAATATCGATGAGACCAGCGATCTTTATCTTATGCTTACCCCCGCATCGCCGGGCATTGGGATTGGGGATGCGGCCTTTCTTTATGCCGGGGCCACGTCTGACGGAGATCTTCTGGGCTATCCTTTCCGTAACCTGACTCCAAACGCTGGTGCGCGGGCGCACCGCTGGCGGACAAAGTTCCCCCGCTTTGGCCTTAACCTAGAGATCACGCCAATCGAACTGGAGGAAGACGAACCAGAGGAAGAGACGGCGGGCATATGGCCAATGTTTCTTGAGTGTAAATGTGAGACACCTAATGCAGTAAACGATAACTGGCCACTTGCTCTTGAATGCGAGTGTGTTCAGTCAGCGAGGTAATGTGATATGTCTTTTCAAGGATATTTGAGACAATCAACTTCACGCATCGTCCGTATGGGAAAGTTCGTTGATGTAACAAACGGACTTACCCCTGAGACGGGGATCGTGCTTAGCGGCCTTACTGGTGCGGGTGAGCAGGCTGAAGTCATGAAGGCGGGGGGTGGTGCCTCTATTGCCATCGACGGCAACACCTTTGCGGCTGTGACCGGCGCTGATGGGTACTATGACCTAACGCTCGGTACGGATGACACCGACACGGTAGGAGACCTAACGGTTGCCATATCAGACGACGATGTCACCCTGCCGGTTGCGGCGACGTTTACGGTTCTTGAAGAAGCTGTTTACGATAAAATGTATAAGGCAACCGCAGTTGGACCAGTTACCCCAGACCTGGCGATTACATTACCTGGACAGGTAGCACCACCGAACGCCCCAACATGGGAAGAGTTTGCTGGTTGGTTATACAAGACGTTTAGGAACAAGAAAACACAGACATCAGCTCTATGGTCGTTGTTTGATGATGCTGGAAGTACAGTGGATGCAAAGGCTACCGTGTCTGATATTGGTGGTGTTGGTACAAAAGAAGAAATAATCACCGGACCGTAATAAATGGCAGTTGATACCAGGGCAAAGCGTCTTGCTTTTCTTGAGTTTGGCGGCGGTTATTCGTGGCATACCCTATTTCATCCCGATATGGAAATTACTTCCTCGGATAGAGCACATCTTTTAGGTCTATATACTTTTGAGTTAGTGGAACCGGAATCTCTCGACAGAGACAAACGTCTTCAATTTCTTGAGTTTGGTGGTGGCTATTCGTGGCACACTTTACCTCATCCTGATAATAATATTACTGCCAAGGATAGAGGACATCTTTTAGGTTTATATAACCTTACTGGAGCAAGTGATCTTGGGGATGTAAGATTAGCACCTGTTCTATACTCTGGTTTTAGACTACATAACATACTTCCATTAAGTGGTCTACACTCAGTTTCTTCTATTGTTAACGCAAAATTGAGTGTAATAAGAACACATGATTTGGGTATCCCGGTAGTATCCACTATATCAGCAACCCTGGATACTTCTAATCAGATCTTTTTTGCTGCTACTGTTTCTGCATCTGCTGTTATAAGTCCTAGTCTTGATGTTACCAGAGGACTAGCTTCTGTTCTTAATGCGTTGTCTTTAATTACTGCCATTAATACAGCATTTAACAATCTTGGTACTACTCAGATAGCATCGATTTCTACTATAATTGTACCTCTTTTTGGTGAGTTTGTTACTGATCTTGGAACGATAAGGTTTTCACCTCTGTCTAGTCCTGGTTATGATTTCTTTGTACCTCCTGTTCCGGATACACTTTTTACTACTATAAGTTCTAATATATCTGCATTACTTTCTACCTTAAGTGTTACCAAAGATATTGGTATTGATGGGATTTCAATTGATTCTGTTTCAACATCATCGGTATCAATGTCTACAGAGGTTGTTGACTTTAGTGCTATGATTGCTTCCATAGGGACAATAGGCGCATGACTATAGATCTGATTCTTACTAGATCTCTTAAGGGGGTTATGTCTGACCTATCCTTTATTAGCGTAGGTCTTAGTGATATTGTTTGGCCTAATACTCTTCCTCAATCACCATTGATAGATGGTTATAGTTTTACCAGAGGTGAAACGAGACATCTAAGTAATATGGATCTGGGACCAGCTAAGATAAGACCAAAAGCCGAATTTGGTGTACAGAAAGTTACTTATCCTATAATTATAAACACTAGTCAGAAATCTGATTTGAGGAATTTTTATAGAGTTACTTTACGTAACGGTGAGAAAGAATTTCTCATTAAGCTTGCTAGGGAAACAGAGTTCTCTATGGTTAGGTTTTTGACTCCCCCTAGATTTAGTCCAATAACTAATGTAAAATGGCGGTCGAACTTAGACCTAGAAGTCATCACTGATTAGTCAAGACTGAGGAGAGAAAACATGGTTGCTTACAACAAGTTTGACATCTTTGTCGAAGACCTGATGAACAAGGTACATCAATTGATCGGCACAGAGGATGCTATTGAAGTCTATCTATCAAATGCGGCCCCTGCTACTACGAATGCACTCAAATCTCAAGTTGCAGAAATTACCAATGAGAATGGTTATGCAGCTCCGGTGGGGGTAACTCCGAACGGCAGTAGGTCAACCGGTACTTACACGCTGGCCGCAACCGATGTTACCATCACAGCATCTAGTGGCACTATCGGACCGTTCCGGTATGTTGTTTTGTTTAACAACACACCAGCATCGCCGCTTGATCCGCTTATTGCTTGGTGGGATCGTGGTGCAGCATTGACGTTGCAAGATGGTGAGTCGTTCACCATTGATTTCCAGAGTGATCAAATCTTTACACTTGTGTAAAGAAGAATAGGGAGGAAGATATGGAAAAGTTTGTAGTTGGTAAGATCAAAGAATGTTGTCAGAATGCAGACAACCTAAGTGATCCAGAATCAACTGGTGTTGAAGGCGAAGTTGTTCGCAGATGTAAGGTTTGCGGATGTAGACACTTTAAGGCTGTTTTGGACACTGGTCGTCTTGGCGTTTTTGGTTCTGATACTTGATTTGAAGGAAGCCTAAAGATGTCTAGCTACTTCGCTGTTGTTCAGAAAGTCTATCGTCGCCCGTCTGGTAGGGAGCGCGACAAAACCTATGTCCATATTATTCAGGGAGCCCGGACCTTTGGTGGTACATTTCAGGAGTTGCTGTTACTTGCACCTTGGAACGACTCAACAGACAACTCCTATATCATCGAGATAACTGAAGCTGAGTTCAATGCAATTCAGAATGATTCGTTTCCACTGACCTGGGGAACGGGGAATCTCCCCAAGTGGCAATGGAACCTGGCGACAGTCGAGCGTGGTTCGTGGATCGATCCCGAGGATGATACCTCGACGTGGCAACTTGACGTACCGATTCCCGACGATCGTTGGATTGTGCGGATTTATGATCTCACACCGGGTCATCCTCAAGCTGTTCAATTAGGCAGTGAGGATTTCGATGAAGATGTTGCGAATGTGACTCGCTTCCTAAAGTTGTTCAATCCTGATGACACGCCGAATGGGACCAATGCGCAGGATCAAAAGACAGAGATAGCCGGTAAACAGATGATCTTTGATTTCTCGAATGGCGAGGCATCATTCGAGGTGGCACGTGATCGAGTGGGACGAATATCTTTCGGGACTGACCATCAGTATCGTGTTGTTGGCCCCGCTGGAGAAAGTAGTTACACGGCCTTTATTTATGGGCGGGTTCTGCGCGCTCCCGCCGAGTAGGTTATTATGGCTAACTTTGTCGTCTCCGTTGAGAAGATCCAAGTCACTTTAACGGCAGCCGGATCGACCACGAACAACCTGAGCAAAAGTCAGGATGAGGCGAAGTGCGTCCCGTTCTATACTCACAAATTTACGGTGGACACTTCTGACTTTCGTGACAATAACAGTGTTCGTCTCACGATGGTCGATAACAGTGGTACGCCTGCGGTACAGACTGATTGGGAACCCGACGGGACGACGGGCACTATTGTTCTTGAGATATTTGTGGTTGAGTTTGGGAGCAACGTCACCATTCAGACTGGGCTTGTCAACCTGACTAGCTTTAGTGCCGTAGACACCATTACTGCCGTAACACTAGCTAATTCATTCATTCATTTCACGATGGATGCAGTGGATAACGCGAACGAGGGTGACGATTGGAACGAAGCGTGCGTCCAGGCGAGCTTCAATAGCACCACCGAGGTTGCTTTTGAACGCCGGGGTAGCCAGGCTAATCCTGATTGGGATATTCGATATTATGTGGTGGAATCGGATGGCACTGATTTCACGACGGAGTATGTAGAGTTTTCCTGGGATGCGGATGAGCAAGGCCCGGTTACAGCAGGGACAATTACCGCAGTCACCCTGGCCAAAGCCTTTTTGATCTGCACTTACGAGTCGAGCGAGAGTTCGGACGATGCTCTCCAAGCACTGGTCAATTTTGCGCTTACGACGACGACAGCGCTTACGTTTTATCGCAATCATGGTAGTACGCCGAACGACACGGGAACGACTGGCATCTGGGTTGTAAAGACCAGCGGCACCGAATTCTCCGTTGAGAGAGTCGCGGCAGACGTTGATGATGGGAGCAGCATTAGCTTCACCGAGACGATTACCGAGATTGATCAGGCTAAAGCTATAATTCTGCACAGTCAGGGAGAACAGGCGGCGGCGATGCCTATTAGCTCTGAAACGTCTGGCAGCACCATTTCAAATATCATTCATTCCCTGGTGTTTACTTCAGACACGGAAGTTACACTTGCCAGACTATCTGGTACGAGCGTGAGTGGCAGCAATAATATTGTTCGTTTCGAGGTTGTCGAGTTTGAGCTTGAAGTGGCGGCTGCCGCAACTGTTTCTAACCACCGTTTTCCACATAGGATAGCAGCATGAAAGTTCGCTTCCAATACACCGATCATACTGAGTGGGAAGGTCTACCTGAAGATGCGCACAATTCCCCTGACAAGGGTATTGTGAGAATGCTCGTGACGGACGACCACGGTTATGAACTACAGTTTGTCTACAAGGACATTTATTATCTCTATCCAAAGGACAAACTGGAGAGCGAATGGACTTTTGGCGCGGATAACCCTCAGCGTCGATTCACTATAAAGAAGGGACAAGCTGGTTGTGACGGAGTCCCTATACCTTTAGCTTTACCAGAGCGAGCGGTCATTCGGCATGGAGAAACTGTATCCCAAGAAGAGGCCGTGAAATTCGGACTTATCAAGAGCGTGGACGAGAAGACTTTGCACGCTAAGCAGCGGATAGAGACGTGTAAGGATTGCGATGAATGACTCGTCAATTATTTGCACGAGCTGATCAGTCAGATTCGGACTGTGTACCGGCGGACGACGGTAACAAACCATTACTGTCTTCTCAGACGGGAGGTGCTGAGACTGTAAGTGCGCTTGTTTCCGAACAGACGATGAACCAGTTAACATTTTCGTTTACGATGGCCGCAGGAGATCCGGGAGGTGGAGAAGATTTAGCAGCCGGTTCGCTCTTCACTGCACGGCTGGACGTTTCGGTAGCAGAGTCGCAATTGTCGTACAGAGTTGAATTCCATGCCCTGAATGTTGGTTGCACTAGTCAAGCCAGCGCGGCGATGGGTGAGTCGGACTTTACTGGTACAGGTACGAAGACAGCGACAGCCACCTGGGACCCTCCAGTTGCAGACCGTTACCAAGTGCGTATTATTGTAAGTAATAGCGAAGGACATAACGGCGCGGCGGGAACAATAACTATCCGGACCAACAACACGATTACAGACCTTGTGATACCAGACGCGCCTGCTGCCGGTGGTGGTGGTAGACTGTTATTACTTAACCCGCCAGAGCTAGATGGTGGAATGGGCGGAGGACTTAGTCTATGAGTATGACTGTAACAGCGGGCGCAACGGACGTTACCGTCCCCGTCTACTTCGTTGATGACGACGGTGGGACGGCACCGGGTGAGCCAACGACCGGCCTCCTCTTCTCCAACATCGAGACTGGCGGCTCGGCATCCTACCAACGACAAGGTGCTGCAAGAGTAGATTTCGCACTCGTCACGGTGGCGGTTGCCGCTGCTCACACAGATGGTGGCTTTATCCTGGTTGACGACACCAACATGCCTGGTCTCTATCGGCTCGATGTGCCTGATCTGGCATTTGCGACTGGTGCTGATTTTGTCATTATTATGTGTGTGGCAGCAGCAGCGAATAATAGCATAATGCGTCCGCTTCTAGTTGCGTTGACCGCCTTTGATTTACAGAATGCCATTCCGACAGTGAACGTTGTTGAGTTTGTTGGAGAGACAGTACCAGCGCCAGCGGCGACTGGCGTTCCAGATGTCAACGTGACGCATCAGGGAGACGGTGCAATTCCAGCGCCAGCGGCGACTGGTGTTCCTGACGTGAACGTAACGCATTATATAGATGGTGTAGTCCCGGCCCAAGGTGTAACTGGTGTTCCAGATGTTAATGTCACGCATCAGGTCGATACTGTGGTGCCAGCTCCAAACACGGCTGGCATTCCAGACGTTAACGTAGTTGAAAATCTGGACGTTGCGGTTGTCTTGTCTAATGGTCTACCAGATGTTAATGTTGAGAACTGGCTAGGTACTATTGTTACAGCAGCATTAGCTGGACGACCCGATGTAAATACTGCGGCATTCCTTAACACCGCAGTCGTGTTGTCGAATGGTTTGCCAGATGTCAACGTCGAGAACTGGTTGGGCGCTATTGTTGCTGCCGCAACGGCTGGTGTCCCAAATACGAATCCTGTACGTTGGAATAATGGTCTCATACCCGCTCAAGGAATTACTGGTGTTCCAGAGGTAGATGTAACCCATACGGTTGCTGGTTTGGTTCCAACTCCAAACAACACAGGTATCCCAGACGTCAACGTCCAGGAGATGCTGGATGTAGCGATCACTCTGACGGGCAACGATCTCGATGTTCATGTAGCTGCAATTCTCTCAGCCGCAGCAGATACAATTGCTAGAAAGGTTCTGCCGCAGATAAATACAGCCTTTAATGATATTCAAATCCTGATGGTTGATGATACCGACCATGTAACTCCCGAGACAGGTCTCAGTCTGACGGTTACACGGGCAATTAACAGTGGGTCTTTCGGGGCCGCAACTGGCACAGTCACAGAAATGGCTCTTGGTATGTATCAGTTCGATGCATCCGCAGCCGATATGAATGGTGCAGTAATCACCTTTAGGTTTGTGGGAACAGGAGCGGATGATACATTTGTAACCATCCGTACTGCTGCATGATAATTTATCACCATGTTCGAGGACATTTAAATTATACTTCTATTGGTCGGGCATTATGGAGAGCCACGCCAGTAGAAGGAGCGGAGACACTTGTCGTTGATACGGGAAGCTATGCAGTAACAGGTCAAACTGTACTAACAAAAATCGCTTTGCCTGCTGCGATTGGCAGTTATGCTAAGACAGGGTCTGCTGCTGTTCCAAGTCTTAGTTTATTGGTTGACACAGGTGTCTATAACAAGACAGGACAAGCAATACTTCCTGATATAAAGATGCCTGTTGCTGAGACTGGTTCCTATGCATTAACAGGACAAACTGTTCTTTCAAAACTTAGTCTGTTGTCTACTACAGGGACCTATGCTCTAACAGGCTCAGCTTCCTTATTCACATTAAAAGCAATAATGGATACTGGATCATATTCCTTAACAGGAATAGATGCTAACTTACTCAGACTTTTTATAATAGCTGCGGATACTGGTGCCTATATAATTACCGGAAGTGACATGCTTCCAAAATTAGTAACACCAATGTCTACAGGTAACTATAACTTAACCGGACAAGCAGCTAATCTTCTTGCATCGTATTTATCAATTGCCGATACTGGTGTCTATAACATCACGGGACAGGTTGCTAACAGTATTATTACTGTGCTTAAGGAAACAGGCTCCTATAGCTTAACTGGCAGTGCTGTCCTTCCAATCATTGCCATGCCTTCTGCGACAGGTGTTTATGCATTAACAGGACAGACTGCTGATTTACTTAAAGGATTTGTATTAATTGCAGATACAGGTTCATACCTTGTTACAGGACAAGCAGCCAACATTTTAATTTCCTTATTGAGTGATACAGGTGCTTATACTCTAACAGGACAACTTGCCACTCTTGTTCATGGTCTAGTCCCACTTGTTGTTGACACTGGTGTTTATACCCTAACGGGACAGGATGTTTTAAATAAGATATCTTTGTTGGTTAATACTGGTAGTTACTTAAAGACAGGACAAGCTGCTAATCTATTAAGATCTCTTCTTTTAGTTGCTAACACTGGTTCGTATGCGTTAACGGGACAGACAGCCGACTTAATTAAGGCTTTTTTGTTAGCTGCTGATACAGGGTCTTATGCGTTAACCGGACAGCAAATCAACATTCTATTTTCCTTATTACAAGACACAGGTAGCTATGCTTTAACGGGGGCTGCTGCTGATCTTCTAAAAGCAGTAATTCTTTTAGTAGATTCAGGTGCATATACTCTAACTGGACAAGCTGCAAATCTGTTGGCTGCTTATAAGGATGTTGCTAACACTGGTGCATATAACATCACGGGTCTAGAAGTATTTCCTAAACTTATTGTTCCTATGGATTCTGGAAGTTATAATTTAACTGGCTCTCCTGCTGGTATTTCTGTTTCACTTCTTTCTGACACCGGGGCTTATAACCTAGTTGGTTCAGATGTTCTAACAAAGATCATAATCCCGACTGCTACTGGTGTTTACGTTATTACAGGTGCTTTAGCTGACTTCCCTGAAGCAGCTAAAATGCTGGCAGAGACAGGTAGTTATATCCTAACTGGATCTGCTGTGCTTCCAAAGTTGGTTGTCCCGACTGCTACGGGTGTTTATAGTGTTACTGGTTCAGCAGTAGACTTTCTTCTTTCTATAATACTATCAGCAGAGACAGGGAGCTATAACTTAACTGGAAGCCCGGCTGATCTAAAGGCTGCATATAAAAATCTGGTTGAGACGGGTGCTTACTCACTTACTGGTTCCATATTACTTCCAAAGATAACTACTCCTGTATCCCCTGGTGCTTATAACATAACCGGATCAACTGCTGACTTTATAAGAGCATTGGTGCTGTTGGCTGAGTTTGGAAGTTATGTTGTTACTGGAAATGACCTGTTACCAAAGATAACAGCATTACTTGAGACTGGAAGTTATAGCCTTACTGGTGAGCAAGTAACTTTCCTAATTGCTTACAAACAGCTTCTTGAGACCGGGACTTATGTCTTAACTGGTAATACGGTAGAGTTTATTGAGCTTACTACTTTCCCTAGAAGGATTTTGATTGGTATAGCTGATCAAGTAAAGACAATCACTGCTAAGGCCAAGGAGGGTGATACTGGAGTTGCAATTGCAGACGCTCGAAAGGACCTTGAAGGGAAGATACAATGACACATGCTATTGCTAATTTAGACATACACGAAGGTGATAGACAGATATTGCGAGTTACGATTCAAGACCCTGACAACGTTCTTCAAGACATTGCGGGCGCTGCTCTTGAATGGGAGCTTTATGTCAGTCAAAGGTCTGCCACTGCTCTTGTAACAAAGAATACTGGAGGTGGAGGGCTTGTGATCACGGATGGTCCAAATAGGATAGTTGAGATAACACTTGATGAAGGGGATACGGATGGACTGAGTGCTGTAGCAAAATGGTTCTATCATGAGATGAGGATTGAAAAGTCTGCTGGTCAACCACTTACTTGCCTAACTGGCAGAGTTGATCTTAATAGGACGAAGGTAAGGTTACCATAGAAATCGAAACGTGATCTATAGGAGGTAAAGATGGGTTTAAGAACTGGTCTGATTGACGTAGTTGTGGCTGGTACTGCGGTGCAGGGTCCGGCGACCCCTGGTGCCCAGAACGCTAGGTTCACGCTGGTCGCTCACCCAGGCAACACGGGCGACGTATACGTGGGTAACGATGGGGCTGATGACGTGTCGGTTACTACAGGGGTAGCGTTAGCTCCAGGCGACCAGCTTAACGTGGCTGTGCCTAATCTATCTCATTTGTGGTTCGACGCTGAGACAAGTGGAAATGATTGCACATGGTTCTTCCACGGATAGAGATTATATGTCTGTTATCTTTTGCCCAACTATTCAAGCAACGGGAACAATATTTCTTATAAATTTTTTTGAGGCTGTGACAGGACAGAAAATGGAAGGGCTTCCTCAAGCCTTTAATGAGAAGTTTAAGCATGAGGTTAATTTAGTACACATACATGTAGAATGGGACGGTGGTTATTTCTCAGAGATAAATGAGACATGTTCTTTTGCTCATGTTGTTATCCCCATGCGTGATCCATTGGCATCTATGGTTAGGGGCAGCACCCGTGTTCTTGACCAAGGTGTTTCTCATGCAAAGAGTTTTTTGAATTTAATGGAGATAGGAGAGACTCATGATGCTATCTATCTTCCAGTAGATCTTCTTGCTGCACAATCATTTGGGAAACGCTTTAAAGCTTTGAATTCTATCTTACCTGATATGTATAAAGGAAAGAAGAAATACCTTTGTAATGAGTGGGCTTATAAGTGGCCGATATACAATGCTCGTGAGTATGATCTAAAACCGCTATACCAGAACAAAGATGTAAAAGAGATGTCCAAGCTCCCAGGATGGGATATATTAATCGAAAACCGATCTATACTCCAGCCCTGGCTTGAGACTATAGGATACCAAAATCTTTTGTGGTGGAAATAAAATCGAAAACGATTGTATACGTCCCATTTCTGGCTTCTCATTGAGACTTGGTAAAAGATCTATGAAGGTCTAAATCATCGCCTTCAAGAGGCTTACTGGTCAAGGATAACACTTTGTGGCATGTATGACAGAATGTCTTACTCCAGCATTTGTCGTCAAGCCAATATCCAAATGTGCTCTTCGTGAAATGCGGACAGACCCTTTGTATATGAGGTCCTATTTCAACTTGGAACCAATACCATGATCGTTGAAATATGTTCTTTCTTGTCACTCGGCCTAACGCATAGCCCTCTCCTCTCGCACGGTACGAAATGCGCCCTTTCAAATCGATGCCGCGCACTTC
>SDBT01007326.1_pt1 | contig 18175 bp, 12 predicted proteins | sample 2277101 | NCBI WGS metagenome assembly SDBT01 (sample SAMN10404973, study PRJNA504765) | marine sediment metagenome | isolation source: marine sediment core GS10_PC15, 103 cmbsf | place: Arctic Ocean: Southern Knipovich Ridge | collected 2010
CCTGACGGAGCGACGTTACGTGATTGAAGAAGCCCTTCGGGGTGTAAAGATCTTTTCTGGAGGAAGAACTCCGCCTCGGTGGAGTGACAGTACTCTAGGAATAAGGGGATCCTAATTCTGTGCCAGCAGGAGCGGTAATACAGAATCCCCAAGCGTTACCCGGATTTATTGGGCGTAAAGCGTCTGTAGGCGGTTAAGAAAGTCTTTGGTTAAAGCTCATCGGCTTAACCTTTGAACTGCCAGAGATACTTTTTGACTAGAGGGCGTTAGAAGCTGACGGAACTGACGGTGTAGGGGTGAAATCCGTTGATATCGTCGGGAACACCAAAAGCGAAGGCAGTCAGCTAGGGCGACCCTGACGTTGAGAGACGAAAGCGTGGGTAGCAAAAAGGATTAGATACCCTTGTAGTCCACGCCGTAAACGATGGGTACTAGCTATTGGCAGTGTCGACCCTGTCAGTGGCGAAGCTAACGCGTTAAGTACCCCGCCTGGGAAGTACGGCGGCAACGCTAAAACTCAAAGGAATAGACGGGGACTCACACAAGCGGTGGACCATGTGGCTTAATTCGACGACAAACGAAGAACCTTACCAAGACTTGACAGGCTAGCGAAAACCCATCGAAAGTTGGGCTCCACAAGGCGCTAGCTCAGGTGCTGCATGGTTGTCGTCAGCTCGTGTCTTGAGATGTACCGTTAATTCGGGTAACGAGCGCAACCCTTGCCCTATGTTTTATATGTCATAGGGGACTGCCCGAGATAATCGGGAGGAAGGTGAGGACGACGCCAAATCAGCATGGCCCTTTGATGTCTTGGGCCGCACACGTGGTACAATGGCCGGTACAATGAGTCGCCAAACCGCAAGGTGGAGCTAATCTCACCAAAGCCGGTCTCAGTTCGGATTGGGGTCTGCAACTCGACCCCATGAAGCTGGAATCGCTAGTAATCGCCGATCAGCTATGCGGCGATGAATATGTTTCTGAGTCTTGTACTCACCGCCCGTCACGTCAGAAGAGCTGGCAATACCCGAAGCTCCTCGTAAGAGGGATTAAGGTAAGGTCAGCAATTAGGACGAAGTCGTAACAAGGCACCGGTAGGGGAACCTGTCGGTGGATCAATTTTTATTTTCAAAGAGTCGACTTAAATTGAAATCTGGAATTTGGATTTTAATTTGAAGGTGTTGACCGAGTCATCTTATAAATCGGTTATTCGAGACAACTTTAAGAAACTAAATGACTCCTCCGTTAGAAATAACGGAGGTTTTAAATAACGTTTAAAAAATTAGATTTTCTATTGTTAAATTTTCAGTTTTTGCTAAAATTAAAATATCAAGTTTGTATGGGCGTATAGCTCAGCTGGCAAGAGCGTCGCTCTGATAAAGCGGAGGTCCCTGGTTCGAGTCCAGGTACGCCCACATTTTTAGGGCCTGTAGTTTAGTGGCAGAATGCCTCATTTGCAATGAGGAGATCGTGGGTTCGATTCCCACCAGGTCCACCTTAAAAGTTATCCACAGGACAACTATATGTATTTTTGTTAAAATTAATTAATTTGTTAAAGGTCGAAACCACGAAATTCATAAATATTTTGGATAAAATAATAAATAAATTAATAAATAAATGATAATTCAAACTTGGACTGAAGTAACAATCGAAGCTTTAAAAAATCTTTGGCAGGGTTTTTTAAATTTTATTCCTAATGTAATTGGAGCAATAATTGTTTTTAGTATTGGTTGGTTTATTGCATTAGGTGTTGGGAAGTTGGTAGATAAAATTTTAGTTAAGCTAAAATTTAATAAACTTTTTAACAAGGGTGGTTGGAAAGAAGCCCTTGAAAAAGCAGACTTAAAAGTAGATGCTGCGAAATTTGTTGGAGCAATTGTTAAATGGGTTTTGGTTATTGTCTTTTTACTGGCAGCAGTAGAAATTCTTGGTCTCTCGCAATTCGCTGTTTTTTTGAGGAGCGTTTTGACTTATCTTCCTAATGTTATTATTGCTGTTTTGATTTTTGTAGTGACTGTAATTGTAGTGGATATTGTTGAAAAATTAGTAAGAGCAGCAGTGGAAAGAGTTAAAATTGGATATGGTCATTTAGTAAGTTTAATTGTTAAATGGTCAATTTGGATTTTTGCGATTTTAGCAATTTTACATCAGCTTAGGATTGCTCAGCCTTTTATGGAAGATTTGTTTAGAGGAATTGTAGCAATGATTGTCATTGTTTGTGGTATTGCTTTTGGACTTGGAGGAAGAGAAATTGCTACAGAAATCTTAGAAAGTGTAAAAAGTAAGGTTAAAGGCGAGTAAATTTTTATTAAAATCTTGACATCAGGAGTTGTTAGAATTTTACTCTTGACAAAGGTTTTTTGATTGCGTAAAATATAAATTAGTATGAGACAACTTAGAATCATTTTAAATAAAGGAAGCGGTTAAATTTCGGGATATTTTTTTATGTCTTTTAACACCGCTTCTCAAAGGCGGTTTTTCGTTTCTCATATTGTTCTTTAAAAATTAAATAAAGAAAACGATTCAATAAATTACTCAAAATCTGTATCTATTATTTAGAAAAAAAAATAATTAGAGGCGGATGGTGGATGCCTTGGGACATCGAGGCGATGAAGGACGTGGCGTGGCTGCGATAAGCCTCGGGGAGATGCTTAGCAATCTTTGATCCGGGGATTTCCGAATGGGGAAACCTACTCGTGTGATAAACACGAATAGCTCTGTTGTATGACAGAGCGGCGAACCCGGGGAAGTGAAACATCTCAGTACCCGGAGGAAAAGAAAACGAAAGTTTATTCCCTTAGTAGCGGCGAGCGAAAAGGGAAGAGCCCAAACTTATTTTGTTTTTAACAAGATAAGGGTTGTAAGGGAATAGTGTCGGGAGCATTTCTGGTGCACAGAAATGTTTTCTGAGGGAGAGTATTTAGGTAGAGTTGTTAGTCAAATGACCCTGGAAAGGGCAACCATAGAAGGTAAAAGTCCTGTAGACGAAAATAACTTTACGCTCCTTGCTATTTTTCTTAAGTACCATCGGAAATGAGAACCCGGTGGGAAGCACCCCGGACTATCGGGGAAGGCTAAATACTCGATGTCACCGATAGTGAACCAGTACCGTGAGGGAAAGGTGAAAAGTAGCCCTGTGAGGGCGGTGAAATAGAACCTGAAACCATCTGCTTACAAAGAGTCAGAGCCTCGCTTCGGCGGGGTGATGGCGTGCTTTTTGCAGAACGAGCCAACGAGTCCCAGTATTTTCTTTGTCTAAGGGGTTCTGCCCCGAAGGCGTAGGGAAACCAAGTGTTAATAGCGCAATTTTAGAAAGTGCTGGGGACCCGAAGCCAAGCGAGCTTACCATGGCCAGGGTGAACCCTGTAGAAATACAGGGGGAGGCCCGAACCCTTGAGCCGGGCAATACTCTGGGATGAGCTGTGGTAAGAAGTGAAAAGCTAATCGAGCTTGGTGATAGCTGGTTCTCCCCGAAACAGCTTTTCGGCTGGCGTCTCTGACAGATACTGGGGGTAGAGCACTAGATGGAGTTTCGTGGGCTTTGCCTAGATTCTCTAACTAAACTCCGAATACCAGTATTATTCACAGAGGCAGTTAGACTGTGGGAGCTAAGTTCCATAGTCAAAAGAGAAACAGCTCAGATCATTATCTAAGGTCCCTAAATTGAACTAAGTGTTATTAAGGAAGTATTTCGCCCTTGACAGACAGGAAGTTAGCTTAGAGGTAGCTATCTTTTAAAGAGTGTGTAATAACTCACTGCCCTATTCAATCTTTTGGTTGACAGGGCGGAATGCGCCGAAGATTCACGGGGCTTAAGTTCAATACCGAAGATATGGACCGTCTAAACTTCTTTTGAAATTTGGGCGGTGGTAGGGGAGCGTCCCATTCGCATTGAAGCTTCGTCGTGAGGCGGAGTGGAGTGGATGGGAGTGAGAATGTTGGCATGAGTAACCGCAATGGGCGTGAGATCCGCCCACACCGAAAGCCTAAGGTTTCCTTGGCAATGTCAATCATCCAAGGGTTAGGCGGTCCTAAGGTGAACCCGAAAGGGGTAGCCGATGGGCAGCCGGTTAATATTCCGGCCCCCCGATACATAATTCTAAAGAGTGACGGAGTTTAGTAGTTTGGGCAGGTTATTGGATTCCTGTTCCTGGTCTAAGATTTTTTAAGGATTGGGAGGAAGCTGAACTTCGGTTCAGTGAACCCAAATGAGCAAGCTTCCCAGAAAAGCTTTTTAGGAGTTAATTATGTGTTGGGTCCGTACCGCAAACCAACACAGGTAGGCTAGCATAAGCGTGCTAAGGTGAACGGGTGAAACCTCGTTAAGGAACTCGGCAAAAAAGCGGCCGTAACTTTGGAATAAGGCCTGCCAACTCTTGCTTGCAAGGGTTGGCCGCAGCGAAAGACCCCCTGGCGACTGTTTATCAAAAACACAGGTCCCTGCTAACTCGTAAGAGGATGTATAGGGGCTGAAGCCTGACCAGTGCTGGAACGTTAAACTTGCCGGTTTTCATCTTTTTGGGTGAGAGCTGAGCGAGCGAAGCGCCAGTAAACGTCGGCGGTAACTATAACCGTCCAAAGGTAGCGTAATCCCTTGCCAGGTAAGTTCTGGCCCGCATGAAAGGCTTAACGACTGGGGGACTGTCTCAACGAGGAGCCCGGTGAAAATGCAGTAAGGGTGAAGATGCCCTTTACCTGCGGCTAGACGGAAAGACCCCGGGAGCTTTACTGTAGTTAGATATTGGGTTTTGGTTTTGGATGCGTAGCGTAGATGGGAGACTTTGAAGTCTGGCTTTCGGGCCAGGCGGAGTCGTCAATGAAACACCATCCTTTCAAAATCATAATTCTAATCTTGAGCAAAACTCAGGACACAGTGTTTAACGGACAGTTTAAGTGGGGCGCTTGCCTCCTAAAAGGTAACGGAGGCGTTTATAAGGTCGGCTAGCTCCGGATGGAAATCGGAGTAATAGGACAAAGCCAAAAGCCGGCTTTACTGCAAGACGGCTATGTCGCGCAGTTGGGAAACCAGAACTTAGTGAACCGACCGTGATTTATAGAAATGCGGAAGATTATCAGATAAAAGTTACCCCGGGGATAACAGGCTAGTAGGGCCCGAGAGTCCGTATCGACGGCCCTGTTCGGCACCTCGATGTCGGCTCATCTTATCCTGGAGGTGGAGAAGCTTCCAAGGGTTGGGCTGTTCGCCCATTAAAAAGGTACGTGAGCTGGGTTCAGACCGTCGCAAGACAGGTTGGTCCCTATCTACCGCAGGCGCAGAGTCTTGAGAGGAGTTCGAAGTAGTACGAGAGGACCCTTCGGAACTAACCTCTGGTGTACCAGTTGTTCCGCCAGGAGCATTGCTGGGTAGCTAAGTTGGGACGGGATAAGCGCTGAAAGCATATAAGCGCGAAGCCTCCCTCAAGATTAGGACTCAAAGATTCCTTGAAGATCACGAGGTTAATAGGCTCTAGGTGTAAGTCCAGCAATGGATTAAGCCGAGGAGTACTAATCAATCATTTTATATTTCTTTTCTAAAGAAATAGATACAGATTTTAGGTAGTTTATTGGATTCAAAAAGGCGCTCTGGTGGCGGTTATACTGGGAATGTTCCACCTGTTCTCATTCCGAACACAGTAGTGAAATTTCCTAAGGCCGATGATAGTAGGTTTTCCTGCGAAAGTAGGTAGCCGCCACCAGAGCGCCTTTTTTTATTTCTGGAATTTTTTATTTAGTTAAAATTCTTGTATAATAACCTAATATCTTATGAGATTACCCAAAAAACATAGAATTTTGATTATTGCCGTTGTCGGAATTTTAATTATTTTTTCATTAAATCTTTGTCAAAAAGGGATAAAGAATATTTTTTATTTAATTTCTTCTCCAGTGCAAAAAATTATGTGGCAGACGGGCCAAAAATTTTCTAATTTTGGACAGACCATTTTTGAGATTAAAAATCTAAAAAGAGATATTACAGATCTTAGACTTAAAAATCAACAGTTATTGGCAGAAGTTGTTTTTTTAAGGGAACTACAAAAAGAAAATGAAATTTTAAGAGAAGCTTTAGATATCGGTTTGGAAAAAGATTTTGATTTAGTATTAGTTGAAGTAATTGGAACAGACGCGTTAGGGGATTTCATTCTGATTAATAAGGGTTCAACAGATGGGATCTTAAAAGACTTACCGGTCATTAACCAACAAAAAATTCTTTTTGGGAAGATTTATGAAGTTTATGAAAATTTCTCAAAAGTAATGTTAATTTCTCACAAAGATAGTATCTTTGATGTTGAAATTCAGGACTCCGACCCACCTGGCGATCAGGAGATTTACGGAGTTGTTAAAGGAGAAGGAAACTTGAAGATCTTTTTTGACCTTATTCCTTCTGAAACAAAAATTAAAGAAGGAGATATTTTAGTTACTTCAGCTTTAGAAGGAGTTTTTCCTAAAGGAATTTTAGTGGGGGAGGTTAAACAGGCTAAAAAAAGCGATATCAAACCGTTTCAACAGGCTGAAATAACACCATTTTTTGATATCACTCATACAGAGAGTCTATTTATTATTTTAAAATAACAATGCTAAGAAAGATCATATTTTTAGTTATAGTTTCTTATATTTTAGTTTTATTACAAAGTAGTTTTTTAATTCATTTTAATATATTAGGGGCAATCCCTAATTTTATTTTAATTTTAGTTTTTCTTTTGAATTTTTTTGAAGAACCAAATGAACACTGGGGAATTTTTGGAGCAGTAATTGGAGGATTTTTTTTGGACATTTTTTCTACTTCGTTTCTCGGGTCATCAATTATATGTTTGATTATCATGAGCTTTTTCATAAAGAAATTCCTTCATATTCTCAAAGAAACTCCTAATAGATATCCAATTATTTACTTTCTTCCTCTTTTTATTTTTTCTGTCATCTTATATGATTTTTTGTTAGGACTAACCTTTTATTTTTTTACTTCTTCTTCTTTTCAATTTAGTCTAGGATTAGTAACTTTAATCAAAATAGTTTATAACTTAGTTTTTGCCCTTTTTGGGTTTTGTTTGTTTAAAGGGTGCAAATTGTATGAGATTTTCAAAAAGATATAAGGTAAATAGTTTTAAAAGGGATATTGAACCCCATGAGGTTTTTTTAGATAAACTTTCCAAGAGAAGAGATGAAGAACTTGGTATTTCAGAGAAAAGACTTGAAGTTCCTCTTCAGGAAAAATTACCCTATATTCTTTTTGGAATTTTCATGTTTTTTATTATTATTCTCTTTGCGACAACTTTTTACTTGCAAATAGTTCGAGGTAAATCTTTCACTATTTTAAGTGAAAACAATAAACTTAGGACTTATCTAATCACACCAGAGAGAGGAGTAATTTACGATAGAAACTTAAATCAACTTGTTTTAAATTCTTCTGCCTTTGATTTAGTTTGCGATAAAAGAGATTTTCCTTCTTCACCCCTTGAAAGAATAAAAGAGATTGAACAAATTGCCCAAATTATTGGAAAAAACCCAGAAGATTTAAAGAAAGAAATTGAAAAGTCCGAAACTTCAAGAGTTTTAATTTCTGAAAATCTTTCCCATCAAACACTGGTTTTACTTGAGACAAAAATCAAAGATTTTTCAGGTTTCCAGATAGAGAAGAATACTGTTCGAGATTATATCTCCGGTTCTCAATTTTCTCATTTAGTAGGTTTCACTGGCAAAATAAATAAGGAAGAGTTAAAAAGTTTTGAGGATTATTCAATTACTGATTACATTGGGAAGGAGGGACTTGAGAAATCCTATGAAAAGATTTTAAGAGGAAAACCAGGGAAAATTCAGATAGAAAAAGATGCTTTAGGAGAAAAAAAATCAGAGGAAATATTGATTTCACCCGAATCTGGAGAAAGCCTAGTTCTTCATTTTGATTTAAATCTTCAAGAAAAAATTATTGAAGAATTAAACAAAAGCCTCAAAAGAATCGGGGCAAAAAAAGCAGCAGCAGTAGCTTTAGATCCAAAGACAGGAGGAATACTTGCTTTAATTTCTTTACCTGATTTTGATAACAATCTTTTAAGTCAGGGAATTTCTCAAGAAGAATGGGAAGCGTTAATAAAAGATGATTTAGAGCCCCTTTTTAATCGAGCTATTTCTGGGGGTTATGCTACAGGTTCCACTATAAAGCCTTTTATTGCCCAAGCTGCTTTAGAAGAAGGAATAATTTCTCCAGAGAAAAAATTGTATTGTCCTGTGGAACTTTGCCTTTTTAATAAATACACCGAAGAAAACGAATGTTTCTATGATTGGGAATTTCATGGTTGGAGTAATATAAAAAGAGCAATATCTGAATCAGTAAACCCTTTCTTTTATATGGTTGGTGGAGGATATATAGCACCAAAGTCTGCCGATCCAAGATTGCCAAAAAGTTTTGAAGGATTAGGAGAAGAAGGAATAAAGAAATGGCTCTCTTATTTTAATTGGGGTAGAAAAACAGACGTAGATTTACCAGGAGAAATAGGGGGAAGAGTTCCCGATCCTGAATGGAAGAAGAATTATTTTGAAAAACCAGAACAAAAAGTTTGGACAATTGGAGATACTTATCATTTGTCTATTGGTCAAGGTGATATTTTAGCAACCCCATTACAGGTAGCAACCAGTTTTTCAGTCATAGCTAATAAAGGAATTCTTTATCAACCTCAAGCCGTTCAAAAAATTATTACAGGTTCAGCGATTTCACCGCAAACAGTTACAGAAATTTTACCAAAGGTTATTAGAAAAGATTTTACTGATCCTGAAAATATTCAAACTGTAGCAGAGGGAATGAGAGAAGCTGTAATTTACGGGTCTTCAAGAACTTTAAGCACCGTGCCGGTTAAAGTTGCAGCTAAAACAGGTACTGCTCAGATTCCAAGAGAAGAGCATTATCACCACTGGGTTACAGTTTTCGCTCCTTATGAAGACCCACAAATAGTTTTAACTATTATTATTGAAGAAGTAGAAGGAATCCAGTCAGCTACCTTACCTGTAGCCAAAGAAGTTTTAAATTGGTATTTTACTCAAGAAGTTTCTTCTTAGTCAAAATTGTAACTGAAAGTCCATATTTTATAATTTAAAAACCCTTTCGGATTTAATCTGGAGGGGTTTTGTCTTTTGACCTAAAAAATGAAATAGAGTAAAATAAAATTGATATGGCGACAATAAAAGAACTTAGGAAAATTAGACTTAATAAGCTTGAGGCGGTTAAAAAAGCTGGTTTTTTAGCTTATCCTCTAACAGTAAAAAGGAGTCACACAATTATTCAGGCCCTTAAAGATTTTTCTAAACTTGCTCGTTCAAAAAAAGAAATAATTTTAGTGGGAAGAATTAGGTCGCAAAGGATACACGGAGGGTCTACTTTTTTACACATAGAAGATGGTACGGGAAAAGTTCAGGCCTATTTTAAAAAAGATGGATTAGGAGAGAAAGGTTATCAGTTTTTCTTGGATAATTTTGATGTTGGAGATTTTATTGAAATAAAGGGAGTGTTATTTACAACTAAAAGAGGAGAAAAAACGATTCAGGCAGACAACTTTAAAATGTTAGCCAAGAGTTTATTGCCTTTGCCCGAGAAGTGGCATGGTTTAAAAGATGTCGAAGAAAGATTTCGCAAAAGATATTTGGATCTGATTTTTAATTCAGAGGTTAAAAAGAAATTTAAAATTAGATCACAAATTATAACAGAAATCAGAGCATTTTTAGAGAAGGAAGGATTCTTAGAGGTTGAAACACCAATCTTACAACCAATTTATGGCGGAGCTTCAGCAAGACCTTTCAAAACTCATTTAAATGCCCTTGATATGGATTTGTATTTAAGAATCGCACCCGAACTTTACCTTAAACGGCTTTTAGTTGGAGGTTTCGAAAAAATTTATGAGATTGGAAAATGTTTTAGAAATGAAGGGGTAGATAAATCTCATAACCCAGATTTTACTATACTTGAATTTTATTGGGCATATGCTGATTACAAAGACTTAATGAAATTAACTGAGAGACTAATCACAACTTTGATTAAGAATATATTCGGTAAACTAGAGATTGAATATGACGGCAAAAAGATTAATTTTAAAACTCCTTGGACCAGAGTAGAATTTTCTCAACTAATTAGAAAATATACAAAGATAAATCTAGAGGAGATTCATCCAGAATCTCTTAAAAAAGAGGCTAAAAAACTTGGAATTGAAGTTGAAAAAGGAGACGAAATGCCGGAAATAGCTGATAAAATTTATAAAAAATATTGCCAGCCAAAAATTTGGCAACCAACATTTGTTATCCATCATCCTGTGGGGTCAGCTCCTTTAGCTAAACAATTAGATGATAACCCGTCAAAATTAGCTAGACTTCAGTTATTAGTTGGAGGATTAGAATTAGTTAATGCTTTTTCAGAGCTTAATGACCCAATTGAACAAAGAAGAAGATTTAAAGAACAAGAAAAGGTTTTTAAAAAAGGATTTCAGGAAGCTCAAAGAATGGACGAAGATTTTATAGAGACTTTAGAGTATGGTATGCCTCCAGCTGCTGGTTTTGGGTTAGGAATTGATAGATTAACTGTTTTATTAACTAATTCACATAGTTTAAGGGAGGTTATTTTATTTCCCACAATGCGACTGAAGTAATATGCTTGATATTAAATTTATTCGAGAAAACCCAGAAAAAGTTAAAGAATCTTGTAAGAATAAACAAGTTAAAGTTGACATTGATAAGCTTTTAAAATTGGATACCCAAAAGAAAGAACAACTAAAAGAGTTAGAAGATTTGCGAGCAGAACAAAATAAAATCAGCAAACAGTCAATTGATAAAGAACAAATCGAGAAAGCTAAAAAAATTAAAGAAAGAATAAAAAAAATAGAGCCAGATTTAAAAGAGATTGAAACGACGTTTAATGATTTAATGTTTCAGATACCAAACTTATCTCAAGAAGATGTTCCGGTAGGAAAAGATGAAACTGAAAATGTGGTAGTAAAAGAAGTAGGGAAAGTACCTAAGTTTGATTTTAAACCAAAAGATCATTTAGAACTTGGAGAGAATTTAGATTTAATTGATGTAAAACGAGCAGCTAAAATTTCAGGAACTCGTTTTAGTTATTTAAAAAATGAGGCGGTATTATTAGAATTTGCTTTAATAAATCTTATTTTTGATACCTTAACAAAAGAAGGTTTTACTCCAGTTATTCCTCCTGTAATGATAAAACCAGAAATGGCAATGGGTATGGGATATCCTGAGCAATTCGATGGAGAAGAAGCTTATTATATAGAAAAAGACAAATTATATTTAGTTGGGACTGCAGAACAATCAGTGGGAACAATGCACGCAGGTGAAATTTTAAAAGAAAAGGATTTACCTAAAAGATATTCGGGTTTTTCAACTTGTTTTAGGAGAGAGGCTGGAGCCTATGGAAAAGACACTAGAGGAATTCTCAGGGTCCATCAGTTTGATAAAGTGGAAATGTTTAGTTTCTGTAAGCCCGAAGATTCAAAGAAAGAACATCAGTTTTTCTTGAAAATGGAAGAAAAATTGATGGGATTTTTAGAAATTCCTTATAGGGTAGTCCAAATGTGTACTGGTGATTTAGGATTTCCAACAGCGGCAAAATACGATATTGAAACCTGGTTGCCATCTGAAAACCGTTATCGTGAAACTCATTCAACTTCAAATTGCACTGATTTTCAAGCAAGGAGATTAAATATCCGTTATAGAAAAGAGAAAGATACAAAATTGGATTTTATCCACACTATAAACGGTACCGCTTTCGCTATTGGTAGAATTATAATTGCTATCCTTGAGAACTATCAACAAAAAGACGGAAGTATAAAAGTACCTAAGGCTCTACAGAAATACTTACCCTTTAAAGAGATTAAAAAATGAAGGAAATAAGGACAAACAAGATTCTTGTTAAAGGGTTAGAGACTAATTTTAAAATTATAGGAGAGGGAAAACCTCTCTTAATTTTACATGGTTGGGGATCTAAAAGTGAGAAATGGGAGAAAGTGGCAGGGTTGTTAGCTCAAAATGGAATAAAAGTAATTATTCCCGATTTACCAGGTTTTGGAAATAGCCAGAGACCCTTAAAAGTTTGGGGATTAGATGATTACTGTGAATTCATTCAGGAGTTTATCAATTTTTTAAGCTTAGAAAAATTTTATCTTTTGGGTCATTCTTTCGGAGGGGCCTTGGCAGTTAAATGCACTTTGAAATTTCCCGAAAGAATAAATAAGTTGTTTTTAGTTGGAGCAGCTTGTTTTAGGAGAAAGGCTCTTAGAAAGAAATTATTTTATGCCATTGCTAAAATCTTAAAGATTTTTTCCTTTTTTCCTTGTTATTCTTGTTTCAGAAAAGCATGTTATAAATTTATTGTTCGTAAAAGTGATTATTTTTACACAGATGGTGTTATGAAAGATATTTATCTGAAGATAATAAAGGAGGATCTTTCAGATGTTATATCTCGGGTTCAAGTTCCTACAATAATCATTTGGGGTAAAAATGATAAGGTTAAACGAATAGAAGAAGCACATTCCATCAATGAAAAAATTAAAAATTCAAGGTTAGAAATTCTGCCCAAAGCTGGTCACAATCCCAATTCAGAAATGCCAGAAAAGTTATCTAAAATTATTTCTCAGTTTATATAATTTATGTTTCTTATCTTAAGTATTTTTTGGTTTATTAGAACTAGTAAAATGGTTCTATTTTGGATTTATTTATGGCAATTGAAAGAATATCATGTCGGCCGTTTTTTGGACCATTTTACAACTTATAAGGGAAAAAAGTTAATATTTCGCCCCCTGCAAATTTTTAAGGTTATTTTAGCCGGACTGTTTATTTTAAGCATTACACGGGGAGGAATGACTTCAACTTTCTCATTAATTTCAGCTTTATTCTTGATTTACTTTATTGAGTCAATTTTTGCCTTTAGAGCTTTTTTTGCTAAGAAACTGAGAATACCGGTTTTCACCAAAAAAACAGTAGTTTTATTGTCTTCTGGATTATTAGTTTTAATTGCATTTCCCTTAATACTTTTTTTAATTGTAAAAAACATTTTTTGGTTAGCTTTTGCTCTTTTGGTTTTTGATATTTTTACTCCTAAGATTGTTTCATTAATCGTTCTTTCTTTTCAACCTTTGGTGGTTTTACTTAGGAATAAAGTTTTAGAAAAAGCAAAGAAAAAAAGAGAAGATTTTAAAAACCTTTTAGTTATTGGTATCACAGGAAGCTATGGCAAAACTTCAACCAAGGAATTTTTATTTGAGATACTATCTGAGAAATTTAAGGTTTTAAAAACAGAGAAACACATCAATGCTGAGATTGGAATTGCTGAAACTATTTTAAATAAATTAAAGAAAAGCCACGAAATCTTTATTGCCGAACTCGGAGCTTATGAAAAAGGAAAAATAAAGCAAGTTTGTAAGATACTTAAACCTAAAATCGGGATTTTAACTGGAATAAACGAACAGCATATGGCAACCTTTAAGTCTCAAAGAAATATTATTACAGGAAAATATGAACTTATTAGGAGTTTACCCAAAACAGGATTAGCTGTTTTTAATGGCGGAAATGAATATTGTTTTAAACTTTTTCAAAAAACGAATAAACCAAAAAAGTTTTATAGCACAAAGCAAAAGGTAAACAATAAACAATCTGATATTTGGGCAAAAGATATACAAGTTGGAAAAGAAGTTCTTTCTTTCAAAGTCTTTTCAAAAGACGGTGACTCAACTGATTTCAAAGTAAATTCATTAGGAGCCCAGAATGTCTCAAATATTTTAGGAGCAGTCTGTGTGGCTAGAAAGTTAGGAATGACTTTGAAAGAAATTTCAAAAGCTTGCAGAAAGATTAAACCAGATCAGGAAGCAATACGGTTCAAAGAGGGCAAAAAGAAATTAAACATTATTGAATCGACTTATTCTGCCAATCCTGATGGGGTAATCTCTCATCTGGAGTATTTAAAAACTTGGAAGAACAGGAAGACAATTATAATGCCTTGTTTGATTGAATTAGGTAAGGCATCAAAAAAAGTTCACCAAAGAATAGGGGAGAAGATTGGTGAAGTTTGTGACTTTGCAATTATTACAACAAAAGACAGATTTAAAGAAATCAAAAAAGGAGCAATAAAATCTGGAATGAAAAACAGAAATATTCTTTTTATTGAAAACCCCATAGAGATTATTAAAAAGACAAGAGATTTTTGTCAAAAAGACGATGTGGTGCTTTTAGAAGGAAGACTGCCAAGTCAGCTGATTGGTTATTTTTCTTTATAAAAAAAAGTGCCGCGTTTTTTGCAAACTTGGCACTGTTGGAATGAAACTTTAAAGGTTTTAGTTATGAAAGAACAAAAGATTTGTCGGAATACCTATCTTACTCCCTGTTTTGATAGCCAACGTATCAATCTGGTAAACTGTCTCGCAGCATTGGGACCCAGCTTAGTTGTCAACGGAAGTGATCCAAAGTGTTCTCTCGCGACTTCCAGTTCTTTACATATTATTTCACCGAGTGCTCGGAGACGCCTCCGGTACTCCGGTTCGAATTTAGGATCTGCGCTAAAAAGGCACACCGCTAAATTCGCATTAGCACAAGCTTTTCGTACATCTTGTAAAGTGCTCATACTTCTCACCCCCTTTTGGTTGTCAACAGAAACCCATTTCTTATCTTTATAAATTTACCATGTCATTAAAGTTTTGTCAAAGACTAAAACCTATCTCAATATCTTTGTCACCGAATACAGAAAAAGATGATATTTTTTCAGCTTTAAAATTAATTTTTCAGTGTTGGAAACAAAAAAAAGGCAGAGCCGTCAAAGAATTAGAAAACCAATTTAAACAATACTTAGATATAAGAAATGTCTTTTCTTTTAATAGTGGTAGATCAGCTTTTTTAGCAATTTTAAAATCTCTTAATTTGAATAAAGACGATGAGGTCTTACTTCAGGCATTTACTTGCAATGCGGCAGCAAATCCCATAATCTGGGCAGGATTGAAACCGATTTATGTAGATTGTAATGAAGATGATTTTAATATTGATGCTGAGGATTTGAAAAGAAAAATTACTCCAAAAAGCAAGGTTGTAATCATTCAGCACACTTTTGGCTTGCCGGCCAATATAGATGGAATCTTAGAGATTTGCAATCAGAATAATTTAATTTTAATTGAAGATTGCGCTCATTCTCTCGGGGCAAAATACAGAAATAAAAAGGTTGGGACTTTTGGTCGAGCTTCATTCTTTAGTTTTTCCAGAGATAAAGTAATATCCTCTGTGTATGGTGGAGTGGCTGTAACCAATGATGAAAATTTGGCTGAGAACATTAAGGGATTTCAAGATAAAACTGAATATCCCTCATGTTGTTGGATTGTACGGCAGCTTGTTCATCCTATTTTAATGAATTGGTTAATTTTACCCACTTATCGAATTTTTGGTAAATATTTATTAGTTCTTTGTCAGTTACTCCATATTTTATCAAAAGCAGTTCATTGGAAAGAAAAAAGAGGAACACAACCTAGTTATTTTCCCAAAAGACTTCCCAATGCTTTAGCAATTTTAGCTTTAAACCAGCTTAAAAAACTAGATAGATTTAATGATCACCGGAAAGAAATTGCCGAATTCTACTTTAAAGCATTAGAAAATTCTCCCTTTGAATTACCAAAGATTTTTGATGACAGAGATAATATATTTTTGAGATTTACGATAAATCATCCCAAAGCTCATCGGGTTATACAAAGAGCTTGGTCAGAAAACCTTTTGATAGGGGATTGGTACACAAGCCCTATTGCTCCTGATGATACAAAATTAGAAAAACTACAATATGTCTTAGGTTCTTGTCCAACGGCTGAAAAATTATCCAAGATTACTTTAAACCTACCTACTCATATCAATATTTCTTTACAACAATCCCAAAAAATTGTTAATTTTTTAAATGTTATTAAATAAGGAAATAAAAGAGATACTAAATAAGGATATTTGGGAAAATTTTCTTTCAGAGTGCCAAAAGAAAACTTTTTTAGATTCTTGGAATTGGGGGGAATTCCAAAAAAAGTCAGGGAATAAAATTTGGAGATTTGGGATTTATGACAACCAACAATTAGTCGGGGTTGTTTTGGTAATTGAGATAAAGGCCAAAAGAGGAACATTTTTATTTGTTCCTCATGGGCCGGTAGTTAAAAATCCAACACCAAAATTTTTAAAAAGTTTATTAGTAGAACTCAAAAAGATTGCTACAAGCGAGAATGCAAGCTTTATTAGAATTTCGCCAATTTGGGAAAGAACCGAAGAGAATATTAGAATTTTTAACGATTTAGGTTTCAGAGAAGCTCCTATTCATATGCATCCTGAAGTAACTTGGGAACTAGATATAACGCCTATCGAAGAAAAGCTTTTAATGAATATGAGGAAGACTACCCGTTATTTGATTAAGCAGGGATTAAAGAATCAAGATTTAAAAATAATCCAGAGCCAAAAAATTAAAGATATCGAAGTTTTTAATCAGCTTTATCAAACAACCGTTGATCGACATCATTTCATTCCATTTTCTTTAAATTATTTAAAAAATGAATTTGAAACTTTTTTACCAGATGACCAGATTTTAATCTTTTTAGCCAGATATAAAAATGAAATTTTAGCTTCTGCTATTATGATTTTCTGGCAAAAGATTGGTTTTTATCACCACGGTTCCTCAACTTTAAAGTATCCAAAAATTCCTGCTTCATATTTATTACAGTGGGAGGCGATTAAAGAAGCTAAGAAAAGGGGATGTGAATTGTATAATTTTTGGGGAATTGTAGATGAAAGTGAAAAATCCAAAGATTTTAAAAGACATCCCTGGACAGGTTTAACTCTTTTTAAAAAGGGTTTTGATGGGTACAAAAAAGAATATGTTAAAACCCAAGATTTAATTATTTCTAAAAAATATTGGTTAAATTATATAATTGAGAAATTCAGAAAAATTAAAAGAAGAGTCTAATTCCCGGAAAATGACAAAACATAAAAGACATAAAAGAAAACCTCACCGTGTGAGAATTAAAACACCCTTTATTAGAAAACCCTTTTTTTGGTTTTCTTTTGTATTCTTAGCTTTCATTTTAGGAGGCTCTTATCTTTTTATATTTGCTGAAAGATTTCAAATTACAGAAATTCAGGTTCATGGTAATAAGACGGTTTCTACTGAAGACCTTGAAGATATAGTTTTGAATACAATTAATCGAGTAATTCTTGGAAAGAACTTCAAAACCATTTTTTTAGTGAGAAAAAACGAAATCAATAAGGAGATTTTAAATAAATTTCCAGAGATCGAAGATTTAAAAACAAAAAAAGATTTCCCTAACACTTTGATTTTGGAAATTAGAGAACGAAAACCTTTTGCTGTTTTTTGCACAGAAGAACAACAGATTCCTGAGCAATGTTTTATTTTGGATAAAAATGGGGTCATTTTCGAAATCCAAGAACACCCTAATTCCTTAGATAATACATTGATTATTCGATTTTCAGAAAACGAAAAAGAATTTTCTTTGGGTCAGGAAATTATTAAAAAAGAACTTCTCGATTTAATTTTAAAGATTAGAAATAATCAAAAAGAAAATGACCAACCAGATATTACAGAAGTTATATTTTTTCTACCACAAAGGTTAAATGTGAAAACCACTGAAGGTTGGCAAATATATTTTAATTTAGAATCTGATATTGATTTGCAAATTACAAAGTTAAATTTATTGCTAAAGGAACTGATTCCTTTTGAAGATCGAGAAAACCTTGAATATATAGATTTGAGATTCACTCGAGCTTATTATAAATAAAAATGCTTGACAGGAATTCATACTTTTGATAAACTTAGGGATGATGAATCCAGATATGAACTTAACCATTGTCGTCGTCCTTAGTGTCGTCCCTTCACGATACTTGGTTAGGTTTATTGAATAAACAAATTAAAAACTAAAAACAACAATAAATCTGGCCAAGTAAGCCAGATTTTCGCTTTTTTGCTCTTTGACAATAAGTGTTTCTCAGAATGAAAGGAGATAGATGGTGATGGACAATGTTCAAGAATCGCGACGTTGGAAAAGACACGTAGCATATAGCGAGGAACTAGCGGCAATTGCAAAAAAATTGCAAAACCCCCAGGTTCCTAATGGGAAGAAAGAGAGATTACGACAGAGAGAAAAAGACATTCAAGAAAGGCTTATTCCTGAACTAGTAG
>SDBT01007327.1_pt1 | contig 18175 bp, 16 predicted proteins | sample 2277101 | NCBI WGS metagenome assembly SDBT01 (sample SAMN10404973, study PRJNA504765) | marine sediment metagenome | isolation source: marine sediment core GS10_PC15, 103 cmbsf | place: Arctic Ocean: Southern Knipovich Ridge | collected 2010
GTGGTCGGATAGCTAACGACTAATGTTTCTTCCAGGACATAATCATCGTTAGGGTCACGTTTGGAATACTTCTTGATTTTTCGGGGCAGATTTGTTTTTGTCTCTATATAATACCGCCACCTGTGATACACAACATCACCCCCATCACCCTCATCACCCTCCTTATCATCATCTGTTTTGTCAGACCATGTCAGGTCGTAAACCTCGATGGTCTTGCGGGCAGGCCTGTTATAATATCTATATCCGCTCGCCAAAAGCAGACCCAATAGCAGTATCCAAAAGATACCTTCATATACCCAATGCCGATAACCACGTTTTTTACATCCCACGCCAACCGCCCCTGATTGGTCCTTACAATACACGAAATTTACGTATATCAGCGGCAGAACTAAAAAATAAAGAGCACCGCCGCAATTACGCACGACCAGCTTGACTGCCATGCGTTTTCGATAAAGCGCAGATTCATTAGTTAAATACTGGAAAGGCCATAAAACGATATGAACCACCAGCATACGTCATAGATTCTCCGAATAACGCACACCAGCAGTATTTTATGAGTTGGTTTCTCTCAACCTGCTCGAAGTTTACCATTATCTCTTTTGATAGTCAATAAAAATTTGACTATCCGGCCTTAACCAGACATAATATCCCCCAATGAAGGCTGCCTTAAGGCAGATAAGTAGTGTGTGGTGAGAGTCGCAGAGAATTCGGGACGAGTTAAATGTAGCAAACGGTGGGTATTATCATATGAAAACTGCCTTAAGGCAGATAAATGTTGCGTTGCGAAAACCGATTGTTAAAAATAAGGTTGAGTTTTAGATACCATCATACCATAATATTCTCTATGAAGAAATCTTTAGCACATCTGCCGGAGCGCAAACGTGGTGAGCTTGCCCGTATCGTGAGTATTATCCGCGAATCGGTCCCGCAGGCCGAGATGATAATCCTCTTTGGCAGCTATGCGCGAGGCGATGCCGTAGAAGATGTTACCCAAGAGGGCCACACAACATACGAATATTCCTCGGATTTCGATATACTCGTAATAGTCAAATCCAAAGCCTTAGCTGATAACCTCGATCTGTGGTACCAACTCGAAGACGAGGCAGGCAAACTGCCCGTACAGACGCCGGTTAAAATAATCGCACACGAAATAAATTTCGTAAATAATAAACTCAAAAAGGGACAGTACTTCTTCTCCGATATCAAGGCCGAAGGCATAATCCTCTACGACTCTGCCAACTGCAAATTAGCAGATGCAAAAGAACTAACCCCCAAAGAAAGACTCGGACAGGCAAAAGCAGATTTCAAACAATGGTTCAATAGTGCAAATGAGTTCTACCGTACATTTGAATTCAATCTGAAAGAAAAGATGTACAAACATGCCGCCTTTGAGCTTCATCAGGCCGCAGAAACTTTATATGGTACGGTGTTATTAGTCTATACGAATTATAAGCCCAAGACCCACGACCTCGATACACTCCGCAGATTAGCTGCCAATCACGACCCGGCTTTTTTTACGGTCTTTCCGCTGCGTACCAAGCAGGAAAGAGACCGCTTTGAACTGCTGAGACAGGCCTACGTAGGGGCACGCTACCACGATAGCTATTCCATAACACCCGAAGAATTGAAATACTTAGCCCGCTGCGTAGAACTGCTCCGCGACCAGACAAAAACGAGTTGTAACACAAAGATGGAATCTTTTTGCCTTTGAGCGGTTCTTTGCTCCAATTACTGCGTTACACAGCCTCACCCAATGCTCGACGTACAACAGTACGCCTCCGCTTGAGATAAGACTGCAAGCCTTGTACTTGAACCAAATCCCACGCTCAAAATATTTAGCTTGCCTTTGATAGAAGACGCCGAAAGACATGCAAAAGAAAACTGGACTTGACAATTTAAAGAGCGATGAGTATATAGTACTACAACTGGGGATAGTCCCCAGAGAAAGGGGCTCAATATGAACTATATATTGGCTCAACGCTCTTTGCTTGGTAGCCGTTTACTACCTATAATCTAACAAGGCGACCTTTCTTGCTGGCAGGTTCAAAGGGTTACCCAAAAAATGGATATCCGCCACTTTAGGTAACGGTCTAAGGTGGTTCGGAACGATGTTTCGAATAAAAACTGGTTTAGTTTGTTAGAGCTATTTGAGGATAAGCCCAGGCAGTTTTGGCATTGTCAAAATCTGGACACCTTACCCGATAAAGAACAAAGGCTATTCCTGCCAGCATCTTTTTTGTTTTCTATCTTATGGCCTTGTATGGCGTGCTACTTGTTTGCACATGCGGAATCATTTAATAAACCCACCCCCGCACTTGCCGTCAAATAAAAAAACGCAACCTTAAATTCCAGCATACAACAAAACTAGCTAATCCGATATTTCTCTAAGCATAGATTCATATACCATAAGATAATGATTGAAAATATGCTCATGTTCTTTTTTAGAAAACCAAACACATGGTCGTCCCAGAGCATGTGGTTGAACTATAGGGGTTAAAAGAAGCTTTCCGTGATCATCGTCTGGGTCTAAAAAAGTTAAAGACAAGCTGCCCAACTTTCTTGAAAATTTAAGACTTAAGGAACCTGGCCAATTTTCTCTTTCAATTTTCCTTTGCCACTTCTCAAATGTTTGAATGGAATGTTTTAGATCTTTGCTAAATTCAGGTGCTGTAAAATCCGTAGTTGATTTTATAATGTAATCAATATCTTCACATATCAAAATGTCGACATGAATAGGTTTTGTTTTTAACAAAGAATAAAGGTTTTTCTTAAAACCATATCTTTCTTGAGTGAGAGAAAACAAATTTTGACCAATTACAAATAACCTCTTTTCTAAATTATATAGGGCATCATCGAAAATATTGAGAGGAGAGTCTTTTACAGTATTACCTGACCAACATGGTTTTGCAGAACGTTTGCTGAAAAAATCACGTGCTGGACTATCAAATTCAGAATATTTTTCAATTTCATTGATAAATACCTTTAAATCTTTTTCGAATTGAACTCTTTTTGCAATTCCATCATTATAAACAATAACACCATAATGATTGATATCAAATGGTATTCTTTGCCCTTCTTCAATTATCATAATTGTACCACTACGAATTGCATGCCTTGTCCCTAGTTCATACCATACATTTGGATTATTGTCTGTGAGAACCGCCAAAACAATATCTGCGCCAACCAACTCTTCAAGAATACCTTTAATAATATTCTTCGGCCTTGCAGCCGAACGTACACATTCATAGTTTAGATTTTCTACAGTTGGTTTAATGAACTCTTCAAAGAATTCGGTCCAATATTCTTTCGTGTGGACATCCGTTGTTTTCGAAAATGGCATTATTACAAAACATCTTCTTTTGGATTTCGTTGCCGTTTTCTTTTTAGCTACTTTCTTCTTTGCTGTTTTCCTTTTAACCATTCCTGAACCTCTTTTCAAAATAACTGTTCATTTTTACATAAAATCAACATACAAAGCCAATCTCAGGCATGGAAAGCGGCCCCCGACAACAAAATTCGAGGGCAGGCAACGGATTTGAGTCCCCAAGTTCGGTCTTGAGAACTGCTGAGCTTTCCTTGCCCTGCTGCCGTCCTTTATTAAAACTCGATTTATTATAGTCCGAAAAGCCGGTTAAGTCAAGGTTTTTGTAGTTTCTTTGACTAAAAATCCGTGTTAATCCGTGTCCTCGCCGTCAAAAAAAAGGAAGCCAGCCGGAATACCCCCCGGCTGGCCTTCGGAGGGGGGATGACAACATTGGTAACATTTATCAAAATTCTTATACCTTAAACATTATTCGCTATACGCAATACGCATCACGACATACAAGATACGAACTTACCTCCTCCGCAGAGGTTTTCGCAATTATATGCGGCCTCACCGGCTCATAATTCATGAAACTTTAAGTTTAATACCACTCGTCAACAAAAACAAGAGATTTTCCCGATGGTGTGACAACGGTATGTCACTCTGAGTGAAAATTTTTGTTAATTTTAGCTAAAAGCTCTGCAAAAGCAGAAATAACTGCGTAATTATGTACCATCCTCGCCAAAATCCACGTTACCTGTCCTGAGCCTGTCGAAGGAATCAGTGTCGATTTCAAATGATTATCGATTAATGATAATTGATTATTGTGTCTTTCTCTGTGTCCTTCTCTGTGGCTGATTAGTCGTCAGTCGTTAGCCCCGCGCAGCGGAGTAAGTACAGCCCCCGCTGTGGAGTGAGGGTGATGTTTGAGCGTGTCAGGCAAGAACTTTTATAGACAGATATTGCATTTTGAACCTTCAAAGGTTACAATACAGGCCGAAATCAAGCGGATTAGTGGCTATATCAAAGGGGAAAGATGTTATGTATTTGATTAATCGGGCGGTGGCGATAGTAAGAATCAAACAGCCATGTCTGGACTGGATAAACTCAACAGATGGGCCAAGTCTCACGCTCAAATCGGTCAACAGGGAAAGCCACGTTTATCTTTTGCCAGAGCATGATACAGAGCAAGAACGGGAGTTGATAATACAGGATTTATACAAGGAAATATTTGAGTTGGAGCTGGCAGGTTTTTGCAGAGACCAGAGCCAGTGGCCCAAAATTAGCTATCAGAAGTTTCTTGACTGGTTCGATATAGAGGTTCATTCGATGGTCTTTGACCCTTACACGGAGAAAATAGAAAAGGAAGAATACTGGGGAGGATAAACAGCGGCAGGCCTTTGGCCTGAGATAGTAGAACAGTAGAGCAGTTGACAGTAGAACGTTGAGCCTTCGGCTCAAAGAAAGTAGACAGTAGAGCAGTTGACAGTTGACGGAAGACGAAAATTGGGTTTGATTGGCTTTGATACCTGCTTGTGCCGGCACAAATTGGCTTTGAATTGGGTTTGAATTGGGTTTGTTTTTCTTGACAATCGCCACTTGCGGCCCAAAAAACGCATAAATTGGGTTTGTTTTGCATAAAAGATGGTGAATTTGTAGAGGACTCTCGACAAAGGTAGAGGGCAGACGACAGTTGCCAGTTATCAGTTGCCAGTAGTTCGTAGTTATTGGCCATCTATCATTCCCTAACGATTCAATCCCCGACTAAAACATTCGGGGACAAGCCCGACTACGACATTTGGGGACAAGTTTTGACTTGGTCTGCTGACCGTGCGGCGGTGCCTTCTGGCGGTTTATGTACCTGCCTTCGCAGGCACAAGTTTACCTTCTGGTAAACATGGGGTGTATTATAGCATAAAATAAGTTAAATGTAAAGGGAAAACTTATGTATTTACATCCACACAAATTCTAAATCCTAAACTCTAAATCCTAAACAAATCCAAATGACCAAAACACAAAATACAAAACAGGCGCAAAGAAAAAGGTAAAAAGTGTTTAAGATTTAAAAAGAATTGGACCACGAAGAAAAGAAGAATACGAAGAGAAAAGACTAATTTTTGACGCAGACTTGAAAAATGTTACCGGACCCCTTTAATTCCCTTCCTAAATTTTTTCTGTTATTCCTTTTCCATTAAAAACAAGTACTCGTGATGTTTTCCATCACTATTTACCCATTCATGCGTCCATCGCATATTAGCCATAACATTTTTTTTATAGTTGACTTCAATAGCTTTTATTAATTTGCCCGACTCATTGATTATTTCATATAGTTCTTGTTTTGTAGCCCTGCCACCTGAACTATACGACAATAAAATATAGCGAGCCTTTGCTTCTCTTACTAACTTGCGCAAAGCCTGCATGGCAAGAAAAGATCCTTTCTTATCTTTCCTGAATTCTTCAAAAACTGAACCAGCTACTAAGTCCCTGCTATCTTCTCTACGATTTACTTTTCCAAAAACAGATGGCATGTCATGTTTTATAATAGTTGTCCAAATATGATAATAAGAAGCATAGCGAACTCTGCTTGGCGGCATTTTTTCATTATTTGATCCATAAGGTGGGTCAAAATATGCTAAATCATATTCATTATTACCGATTGTTTCAAAAATATCACTTTGAATTACTTTATGTTTGCCTTCACTTTTAAATCTTTTGGGTAGTTTTAAAAACAAATCTTTGTGTGAACGAGGCGACCATTTTGAAAGGTATGAAACATAATGTCCTAACGTGCTATCAACTGAATCTAAGGCGTAAATTAAGCTGGTTAAGATCACACACTTATCTACCCACTCTAAATCTAATTTTTCAATCTCATCTCTTATTGCGTCCAATTTGCGAGTATTTTTTGATTGAAAAGGCCTCTTTTTGTCTTCAAGTAGATCCGCACCATAATGGCGAGTATACCAACCGTCAAATCCATCGAGGCTATTTAAATAGTCGAGGATATCCTGAAAAAAACTATCCGGCTTGGATGACTTAAGATAACAATTGGCAAAAACTTCTGACCAAACAGAAATATCGCTGGCAGTTACATTGTAGCCAAGTTGGGCAAGTGCTTGTGCAACACGGGTTGTGCCCGTAAAACCATCTAATACGTTCCTGACGTTTTTTAACTCGCTTAATACTTCGACGATATACGGTATAATTTTTAGTTTCGAACCCGCATATTTAATGCCTTGAGTTTTCGGCGTCGTTAAGATGGTGTTATTAAATAAGTCTGTTTGTGTATTGATCATAGTTTTTTTAAGTTCTCAATATCTTTTAGTAGAATTTCATTTGCCAATTTATGACCCTCTTCGGAGCTATTAAGCGCAAGGCTAAACAGTTTAACTAGGGTAAGATTGTGAGAGTAGTCTATCCAGCCATTCGTAAGAGATTCAAAGTAAGAAAGAGCATTTTTGGTGTGTGTCCAGAGTCCACGCTGTAGTGCATTTGCAGAAGCACCTCCATATCTAACTTCACATATGTAATTGCCATTTGAACTGACAAACATAAAAATTGGATGCTTACGACCCTTTCCTGGAATTACACTTCTTGTTACAGTATTATATTTTTGACTTTTATCAACATAAACGATCCTTCGAGTTTCGTTTATCACTTTTTTATGATCGAAAATCATTATGTTGCAACGCTGCGTTTTTTCATCGTAGATAAGTGGCATAACATTAATTTCATCAAAATCTTCAAATTCATTTGATTGAAAAATGTTTTTGATTTTATTTAAATCAGTAATGTCTTTCCCTTGCTTCTCGAGAAATGGAAACATCTTTTGCTTACTGTCTGTAGCAAGTTGAAGAGGGCCATCGCCGTACGCTTTTAAGCTTACTGGAAATTCAGTTTTTGTAATTTCATTAAAAATGACAATATCTTCTTCACGTTCTTTAGCTCGAAACAAATCCTTACCAACATGAACACTCTTAAAGTCATACATAAACTGGTTAATAAACTCAACCATTCCAATTTCAGCTAGATCACCATGTGTCTTATTGCCTATTAACCGCATGGTAAAAATGTTCGACAAAGTATTTATAATTAGATGTTTATTTTTGCTAGCCAATAACTTAAATCGAGCTTTAAAGTCGTCGTAATCTGACATCGAATTTTCCTATTAAATTAGGGTTACTTTTATTAAAGTTTATTTATTAGTGCTGTTTACATATTAAGTCAAGCGAAAAAAAATGGCAAACGTAGATTGTTTCTTTCTATATAACAAGTTTCCGTTGGTTCTTCAATACTCGTCCAATCTTTTGTGTTAAATGATTCCGCGTGTGCAAACAAGTTGTATACCCTATAAGCCCAATGGATCATAGTCATTGTTCGCACATCTTGGTGGATTGTAATTGGGATTCGCATAAAATTCTTTACAAGTAGAGCAATACCAACCATTTGATGATTCTTGTAATGGAACTTTTTTAGATGGGGAAGAATTGTAACACTTGGCACAATATCTTAGATTACCTTCTTGAGATTTGTATGTTCCTGTATTTTTGTCAAACTTTAATTCGTCTTGTTGTCCGGATGTGAAAGCTCTCGCATAGGACACCTCTTGCAACATATGAATTCTTTTTTCCGCCGTTTCTTTATAACATGTAAGTGGTGATTTAGACAGGCTCAATTTACATGGGATATTATCAAAGCTAAAACGTCTCTCAGTCTTTAATTTAATATTGTCAATATTAAATTTAATTATCAATCTTGCTTCAATATTATATATATCCTCGATTTCCTTAAGCCTATTGACAGATGCAGCATCCAAGCTTTGTCTCAGATAAATATTGTTCGATTTTAACGGGGACACATCATTTCTATCCACAAACTGTAGGTTTTGTACAATACTTCTACTATTAACATAAATATCTTCTATGATCCCTCCAGTTAAAACAATTTCTAAGTTTTTTGAGAAATTATTTATTTTTAAATATAGTTCTAAGCATGGTTGTTCTGTGTTCAGACAAAATTGTACAGGGTAGCAATTCCCAGCAGATAAAACTAAACAGGAATCTATTTTTCCTTTGAGCCTTTTTTTAGGGTCTAGAAGATCTTTTATCTTTGCCCGATTTTCGAAGCCAAACTTGAATATATCATACCACATAAAATGCCAATCTCTTTAACAAGTTCCCGCTGGTTTTCAATATTTATCCGCCATATTCCGGCTTACACAAACTGCGTAAACCGGCATTAGCTCCAGCGAAGTGCTATGTGTTTTCTTCATCTACCATCGCATCACATAGTGCTCTCGCAATTTTCCTTATGCTTGAGGTAGTGGTATTCACTGCGACTTTGTCAGAGAGCGATGGACTAAAATGCTCTACTTCTTTCTTAGTGACTCCATGCCAAACTGGCAAAATCACTTTCTTCCCTTCAATTTCTCTAGTAACTAGCCCGTTCAATTCATACTGAGGCCAATTCTTAGCAAAGAAATTCTTCGACAAAATAATCACCCCAAATCTGGAGAGTCGAAGTCCTTTATCAATGGCACGCCTAAGACTGTCACCTACTTTCAACGAAAACTCATCAAACCACACGTTGAATCCGAGCTTCCCAAGTTCTTTCGCCAATGGGCGAGCAATATCATTTTTGTCTTCGTTAGCATGGCTGATGAACACATCATAGCCAACATCTTGTGGCGCTTTTTTCGATGTCCGAAAATCGTCAGCCATTATGCGTAGCATTAAGCCGGTATGCATAGAAAATGCTTCGTCGGCAGAGCGGAAAAATCTCTTACTATATAAATTCATCGGAGTGTCGCCACCCACGACCCACCATGCTGGATCCTTCTTATCAGTCGTTCGCACTGAAACAACAATGTCACTCCGTCTCAACAGAGTAAATCGCTCTGCAAAACGCACAGAAGTAACCTGTGTGCGTGCCTCTATTTCTACATACTCTTTAACATGTCGGATAAATGTCTTTAAGTGGATTCCCATGATCTTTCTTCACCTAACAATGATTATACATCTCTAAATAAAGCTCTCCATTTTAGCTTCGCAACTGACTTTTGTCTGTTGCTGAAGCAGTTCTACACAGCGGGCCAAGTATTTTAGTTCCTGTGGTGCTATCTTGTAGTCATCGTGGTAGCGGGCTCCTACGTAGGCCTGTCTTAACAGATCGAAGCGGTCTCTTTCCTGTTTGGTTCGCAGCGGGAAGGCCGTAAAAAAGGCAGGGTCGTGATTGGCCGCTAATCTGCGGAGAGTATCGAGGTCGTGGGTCTTGGGCTTATAGTTCTTATAGACTAATAACACCGTGCCATAAAAAGATTCTTCGGCCTGATGAAGTAGAAAAGCAGGGATGTTGTGCTCGCCTCTTTTACGCTGCGGCAGTTTTGTTAATGATTCTTTCATTGGCGGCTATTATGTGCGATTGTGGACAGATAGTAAAGAAAAAAGCCCTATTGTCCTCATCTGGCAACATCGCTCAAAATCGGGGTGATAGGATTCGAACCTACGGCCTCCTGGTCCCAAACCAGGCGCTCTAGCCAAGCTGAGCTACACCCCGAAAAAAACGGCTGGTACCTACGCCATTCGAGGTATTCTACAGTAAGGGGGCAAAAGTTGCAATAAAATCATCTGCTGGAGCGGCAAATCCGGCCTTTTGTATTTCGAAATTGCTTTTCTAATCACGACTTATAGCCGTTTGGCCAAAAAAATAACTTGCATATTGGCGGCGATTAGGATACAATGCCGATATAAAAGTTGTCTCTGGGGCTAAAAAGCGATAGTCACTCCAGAGGGCGTCGGGCTGAAAAATTATGTTATCTGGAAATGAAAAACGCCTGGTTCTGCCGATATTTATTATAGCAGGGGTCGCAATTCTGTTTTTTATTGGCGGCAGAATGTGGACACCTGTAAACGCAGGGGACCAACTGCAAAGCAACATTGAAGGCGACATCATCGTTGTTCCGGTCCAGATTGAGCGTGACAGCTTTGGTATTGTGCTGGTCGACAAGGTCGGTCAGACGATGTGCGTTTATGAACTAAACCGTCATGGCCCGGCCCAAAATCGATTGAAATTGCTGGCCGCAAGAAGCTGGAAATATGACAGACTCCTGCAGCAGTATAATACAGCTAAGCCGAGTCCGCAGCAGGTAAAGAAAATTCTCGAAGATTTAGCCGAGCAGCAGAAGGAACAAAATAAAGAAACCCAGGAGTCCGGGGAAATAAATATTTCAAATACAGCCGAACCAAATGGTAGCAATTAGGGTGATAATATAAAGGTAGAGCAAAAAGTATAAAATTAGCCCAGGAGGATAAGTAATTATGGCCGGTATGTTTTATTCATTAGAAGAAGTCGCCGTAAAACTTGGCAAAACAGAAGAAGAGATAAGACAAATAGTCAAGGAAGGCAGACTTCGCGAGTTCCGTGACGGCGCGAATCTGCTTTTCAAGGTCGATGAAGTTGAGGCTTTAATGTCCGACACAAGCTTCATGGCCGCAAAAAAAGAGCCTTCGGCCCCGTCAGAATCTGATATAGAGCTTGAATTAGAGCCCGAGTTAGAACCCGAATTAGAGCCTGAGTTAGAGCCTGAAATAGCACCCGAAATAGAGCCTGAATTAGCGGCAATCGAAGAAGAGATTTCGCTGGAGCCGGAGTCCACTGAAGAAGAGGCTTCATTGGCACCGAAGTCTATTGAAGAAGATATAATCGCAGAAAGCGGCTTAACAGACGAAGCCAATTTAACAAGTGCCGACACAGCTCTCGCCGATGAAGGAACCAATATTCTTGGAGAAACAGCCACTGATTTCCAGTTGGGTGACGATACGATGGGCGAAACCAAGGCGGCATCTGATGTGCTGGCCGGGTCCTCAGGCGAAGTTTCACTGGAAGAGATTGAAGAAGATGTGAATCTGGACACCTTTGGCAGCGGCTCAGGGCTGCTGGACCTTTCGCTGCAGGCCGATGACACATCGTTGGGCGGCATTCTTGATGAAATTTATACACCCGAAGGCGAACAAGGCAAGGAAGCGCCCGAAGGCACAGAGATAGAGTTACCCGTCGAGCCGGAAGAAATGCTCGAAGAGCATGAACAGGCTAGTCCCCAACCCGCATCTGCAGCAGCAACGGCCCAGGCATATCTTGAACTGGAACCGGACACCGCAAGTAACATGCTCGGATATATGATGTTCTTGCCTCTGCTGGCTGTTATTTACACCACAATTGTGGCGGTTGCAAGCTCCAGGGGGGTAATGCCCGCAATCGTGGAAGGAATACAGGGTATGATATGGTATATCACCGGCGGTCTCGCTGTGGTGGCCGCGATAATAGGCGGCGCAGCTTTTACCATGGGCGGCGGTGGTACTAAGACCGCCAAAAAGGCAAAACCGAAGAAAGCAAAGAAAGAGAAGAAACCGAAAAAGGAAAAGAAAAAGAAATAAAATCTACCGCTCTTGAATAATCATTTCGGCCCTTTTTGCTGAACAAAGGGCCGTTTTTTTTGCAGGCAAATTTCACCGAACTGGCCATATTTTGGAAGTTTATTCTTGACGGACAAATAAAAATTGGTTTTATATGTGCATACGTTAACGTGTAAAATATTTAGCCGGCTATAATCGTTAATAAATAAAGAGGTTATCTATACTGATCTCAATTGAATTTTCCCGTTTATCCGCGGGTAAGTAACTTAAAAATAACCAATTACGGCTTTATTCGCGGACATTTACTACCCTTAAGGGTATGTTTTATGGGATGGACGCAAAAACCATTTTGCTCTTGGCTTTTTTTTGAAAGGAATCAATTATGAGAACTGTAAAACTTTCGGCACTATTTCTGTTGTGTGCGGGCATCCTGCTGGTAAACGGCTGTGTAGCTGAGCAGGAATACAAGGACCTGAAAATTCAAAATAACACCCAGCGCAATCGCATAGCCGACCTTGAAAGTCGATTGCAGGCCACAAAGCTGGAACTCGAACAGGCAAGAAGAAAACTCGGCACCATTGACAGTCGTAACAAGGTCGAAATAGACGCGTTGAACCAGAAAATCACGGCGATTGAAAGAGACCTGCTCAAAAAGAAGGAACTGATTGCCTCAATGCAGCAGCAATTGCTTTATGGCGGGACGTCTCTGCCGGTGGAACTCAGTACCATGCTTGAAGATTTTGCCAAAGGCCAGAAAATGGTCACGTTTGATTCAGCTCGAGGGGTTGTAAAATTCAAGAGCGATTTACTTTTTGAAATCGCCAGCGACAAGGTCGCCCCTGCCGCCGGCGAAGCAGTCAAATCGCTTTGCAAAATTATGAACTCCGAGCAGGGCAAAAAATTTGACGTTATAGTTGCCGGCCATACCGACGATGTGCGCATCTCAAAACCGGCAACCCGTACAAAACACCCGACTAACTGGCACCTCTCGGCCCATAGAGCGATATCGGTGCTGAACGTAATGACCAGGAGTAATATCGCTACCGAGCGACTGAGTATACGAGGATTTGGCGAGTATCGGCCTATCGCACCAAATAAGCCCAATAAAAAAGGCAACCCAAAGAACAGACGTGTCGAGATTTACATCGTCGCTAAAGGAGTTTAATAGCACCAAACTGTGAACCGGCAGTTTACTTTTGACTTTAAGGCCGAAGAAATCGGCTTACGACAATGCCAGAACGTACTTTAATTATTATCAAGCCGGACGGTGTCCAGCGAGGCTTGGTCGGCGAAATAATTTCGCGATTCGAGAAAAAAGGCTTCAAACTCGTTGCCGCTAAATTCACGCAAATTCCCGAAGACCTTGCCCGACAACACTATGCTGTGCATAAAGGCAAACCCTTTTTCGAACCTGTAGTTAAATATCTGGCTTCGTCACCCTCACTTGTGATGGTCTGGGAAGCTGACGGTGTTATAGATATGGCCCGAAGATTGATGGGTGCGACATTCGGCTATGCCGCAGATGCCGGAACTATTCGCGGCGACCTCGGTTGTTCGGGCAGATACAATCTGATTCACGGCTCGGACAGTCCCAAGTCGGCCCAGCAGGAAATCAGCCTGCATTTCAAACCAGATGAAATTCTCGATTACGGATTAAACAACGCCCCATGGATTTACGGCACAACAACATAACGCAAAACACACCTGACCTCTTTCAAAATCCACCTGTTCGCTTGATAAGGGTTATTTGCTTGTTTTTATTTGTTTTAACTGCCCCGCTGCTGCCGGCAGCCCAGGATTCGGCCAAAAAACCCGAAAAAATCAAAACCATTACGCGTACCAGGGCCGAGGTGAATGCCTTGATTAGAGAAAAAGGCAGAACACCGCCCGAATGGTGGGACTCGGTGCCGCTTGAGTACCCCAAGACTCTGGACATGACCTGGAAGAAACCTCCGCGGGGAAGTAAATGGAATCCAAGAAAAAACATAGGAAATTATGTCTTCAGTGTTATATACGAAAATCCCGGCAAATGGAAACAGGGCGCCAAGTTTCTGCATCATGTTTTGGCCATCAACAAAAACAATCCGGCAGTGGTCCAAAAGGCTATAGGTAAACTTGCCAACGTATATCATGATTTACTGGAGGATTGGGCCAGAGCAGCGTTCTGGTACAGGAAATCCAGAAACCGTGACATCCACACTCAAGTCCGCCAGGCTCGCTGCTACTGGAAGCTGGGCAATAAGGACATGGCCGCTGAGATACTTTCACAAATAACGTACGATTACACCAGGTATGGCGCAGTGATTAAGCTTTGGGCCGATATGGGCGAATTGGATAAAGCTATCGAGGCCGCTGAAAAACGGGCGAAAACAGGCAGACCCAAGTCGGCTTATTTAGCGGCCGGCGACGCCTGCCGATTAGCGGGTAAATATAAAATGGCTTTATCTTATTATAAGAAAGTGCTGGCAGCGGCGAATGGCAGACAATTCCCGAACATCATCGAGGTCATAGAAAGGCGCGCAAGAGACAATATAAAGGCGATGAAATTGCTTGATATGCTGGACCTTAATAAAATTCCCGACGGCGTTTACAAAGGCGACAACATGTCTTTTGTTGGCCAGCTTTATGTTGAGGTTACTGTAAAAAACCATCGCATTGAATCCGTCGAAGTTGTTAAACACAAAGACAAGCAGTATTTCACCGCGCTCACCGATACGCCAAAGCAACTCGTTGAAAAGCAGAGCATAAAGGGGGTAGACGCCGTTACCGGCGCCACAATAACCTCAGAAGCAATTATCAATGCCACCGCCAAGGCGCTTGCAAGCGGCATGAAATAAGGGGCGTAAAGGCACTAACACAACGAAATATGGCGACTTAGCAACTGCTGCACCGTCTCGCAGGAACTTTTTTATTTACAAGGGCTTAAGAAAAAGTTAGCTTGTTTCCTCTATCGTGAGGAATGCTCAAACGTATTACGGTTTATTGGAAAAGGAGACTGAAGGTGGGAAAGACAGATTCATATAAAGTTGCGCTGTTGCTGGCTCTTGTTTTGATAATCGCCGGCTGTGCCGGTGCAGTTGCCAAAAAACATACTCTGACCCCCGCTGTCTGCACATTCGACAGACAACAGGCCATCGATACTTTCATGGCGGGAAACTTCAAATGGCTGGTAAGCGAGCCGCTCGTAGCAGTCGGCCCACACGAGACCGACCCACGCCACGCCATAAAGGATCCAACGGTCGTGCGTAACAACGGCCGATGGCATATATTCACAACAATACGGTCTAAGGTACATCGGCCCCAAATAGAACACATCGCTTTTGATAATTGGAAAGATGCAAACGCAACCCAACGAAACCAACTAAATCTTACCGAAAAAATTCCGGCAGATAGAGCCCCAAAAGATAAATACCTCTGCGCTCCCCAGGTCTTTTACTTCGAACCACACGAAAAATGGTATCTTATCTACCAGTTCAAGGTCAAAGTATTTGAAGGAAAAGAAAAGCTCGTGCCTGGATATTCGACCACCGACAACATCGACGACCCGACATCCTGGAGTGCGCCGATGCCGCTGTGCCCGAAATTTCCAGAGCACATGCCGACACTCGGCCTGGACTATTGGGTAATTTGTGACGACGAAAAAGCTCATCTGTACTTTACCTCGCTCAACGGACTGCTGTGGCACTCTTCAACAAAACTGGAAGATTTCCCAAGCTGCGGCTGGACAAGACCCCAAATCGCACTGCGCACCGATATCTTTGAAGCAAGTCACATCTACAAAGTCCAGGGTATGAACAAGTACCTGGCAATAATCGAGGCTAATGCTCCAAAGCGGATACGCTATCAAAAGGCCTACCTTGCCGACACCCTTGATGGCCCCTGGGAGCCACTGGCAGACACCGTGGATAAACCCTTTGCGGGACTCGCCAATATTCAACACATCACCAAGTCCTGGACAGATTCTATCAGTCACGGTGAAATAATAAGAGCAGGCCGCAACCAGAAACTTGAGGTAAATCCCGCCGAGCTGCGATACCTGTTCCAGGGCATGAGCCTCGGTGACAGAAAAGGTAAAGGTTACGGAGCTATTACCTGGCGCCTGGGAATAATTGAGCCGGCACAATAGCCTGATATGTTTTTCGAGCAAATAAGAGTCGTAAAATGAGTTTGAAGAAATTAAAGACGCCTTGGACTGCAGCGTCGTTGCGACGCACAATCCAGGGCGTCTGTATAGCCCTTTTTGGCTGGTTGTTCTTCTACGTCTGCTGGCCTTACGGTTCGGCCCAGTACGCCAAAGCCAGAGACGCCAAAGAATTTATCGACGCCGAAATCTTCCTTGCGCTCGACCCCCTGTTAAGCATATCGACCGCGATTGCAGCCAAAACCTGGATTTGGTCACTGACATGTGCGGCGGCTATACTTCTGGTCTCTGTAATATTCCCGCGAGCGTTCTGCTCATATCTCTGTCCGCTCGGCACGTTAATCGACGTATTCGACTGGGGCATCAGCAAGCGAATAAAACGTTTCAGGGTCAAAAGCAACGGGTGGTGGGTCAATCTCAAGTACTATATCCTGCTGGGTACTTTGCTTGCCGCCGTATTCGGCGTGCTGCTGTCAGGCTTCGTGGCAGCAATCCCCGTTGTCACTCGCGCAATGATGTTTATCTTTGGGCCGGTGCAAATGGGTTTGCTCAAAGGATGGTACCTTGTCCCGCCTATGAACGTCGGCCACTTTGTTTCACTGTTGCTGTTTTTAATAGTGCTGTTTCTTGGTCTGCTGAGACCCCGCTTTTGGTGCAGTTACCTCTGTCCAACCGGTGCGGTCTTTTCGATTGCAAATGTTCTGCGCATATTCGAACGCAAAGTTGCGGCAGACTGTATCAGCTGTAAAAAATGTGTAACTATGTGTTCGTTCGACGCGATTAAGCCCGACTTCACAACCCGGACCTCTAATTGCGCATTCTGTCGTACCTGTGGCGGTGTCTGTCCCGTTCATTCGATTAAATTCACCAACCGATGGAAAAATATTAATCCAAAACCCGCTGATCAGCCAACAAACTACGAAGTACCGCTCTCAAGACGCGGTTTTATTGCCGCCATTCTGGCAACGCTGGGCATAACCGGTGCGACACGAACGGTCTTCGGAGCAAAACTCAAAACATCTGCGCCCGTTTTGCCTGTTCGCCCACCCGGCAGCGTCCCAGAGCAAAAATTCCTGCAGATGTGCATACGTTGCGGCCTGTGCTTCAAGGCCTGCCCAAACAATGTGATACAGCCTATCTCCTTCGAACAGGGACTCGAAGGACTTTGGACGCCACAGGTCGTAGCCAACTGGTCCGGCTGCGAACCCAGTTGCAATAATTGCGGACAGGTCTGTCCCACCGCCGCAATTCGCGCACTGCCGCTGGAAGAAAAACGCGTCGCAAGAATGGGACTCGCTGTTATAAACGAAAAAACCTGCCTGCCTTGGGCAGGAACCGAAGAATGCCAGATGTGCGTGGATGAATGCACCGCTGCCGGCTATAACGCTATCGAGTTTATCCGTATAGGCACCGAGGTCGATGAGGACGGTATGCCCATCGAAGGCACCGGATACCTGGCACCGGTAGTCTTAGACGATAAATGCATCGGATGCGGCCTGTGTCAGACTCGCTGTCATATCATCAACGCAAAAGAAAAGCACCTGCTGAAAGAAACCGCCATAGAAGTTATTGCCGGACCCGGAAAAGAAGACCGCATAATGACAGGTTCGTATCTGGCCCTGCGACAAGAACAGCTGCGAAAAAAGAAACAAGAACAACAGCAGAACTCCACCACTGACTACCTGCCTGATTTTCTGGAATAACCCTCAAGTTGCCTCACTTCTGCTGAAAAACAGCCTGGAAAAAATCTTTACTACAAAAAAAGTGTTTTCTTATTTATGCCTAAGGGGTTCCCCCATAGGGCCGAAAGTATTCCAACCGATAGCTGAAATAGGCCCGGCCCCGATGTACAGAAACCGCCGGTTCTGTTAATTTTGGTTTATTCATTGAGAGAAGAAAAGATACGAAAATCCGGGTAATTAAAGCGAAAACCAAGCGTCTTTTATTTTGAACAAAAGGAGAATCTATCATGGTCGCAACTGCTTCTCAAATGCTTGCCCTGGGGACATCAGCACTAAATTTCAGCCTGCCTGATACCAAAGGCAATATGACCTCATTAAGTGATTTCAATGAGGCTCCGGCTCTTCTGGTTGTTTTTATGTGCAACCATTGTCCGTTTGTGAAACATATTTTAAGCCGTCTTGTTGAATTGGTTAAAGAATACCAGGAAAAAGGAGTTGCGGTCATTGGTATAAATCCAAACGATGTTACCGCTTTTCCGGAAGACAGTCCCAGGATGATGGCAAAGCTGGTAAAAAAGGAAGGTTTCACTTTTCCTTATCTTTTTGACGAAAACCAGGAAGTTGCCAAGGCATATCG
>SDBT01007328.1_pt1 | contig 18171 bp, 53 predicted proteins | sample 2277101 | NCBI WGS metagenome assembly SDBT01 (sample SAMN10404973, study PRJNA504765) | marine sediment metagenome | isolation source: marine sediment core GS10_PC15, 103 cmbsf | place: Arctic Ocean: Southern Knipovich Ridge | collected 2010
ATGTTTTCGATTCCGAGTCTTTCAAATTCTTTCTCTTTAGTCTCTCTTCCCAAAAATAAACCAGTTTCATTATTCATTGAATGTTTTAACATAATATCAAACCCAATCACATCTGGTGCGGTAGTATAAGAAATAGTATGTCTCTGCATCCATTCAACATAATATATATAATCTGGATTTAATTCCTTTTCCTTTAACTTTTCTCTGAGAAAACCTCGCTGTTTGCAAAAAGTCTTTTCGTCTTCATCAGTTATTAAGTTTCTATTTCGAGATTGTTCAAAAACGGTTCCGTCTTCACTTAACCAAAATCCACCATTGCCTCCATCTACTTTTTCTTCAACTACAACTATGTCTTCGTCAAACAAAAAAATATCTTTGTTTTCATCAGAACCTAGTCTTTCTATTTTAGGATATTTAAAAAACTTTTTGTCTTCGGTCATTCTCCCAACTCCTTTAACATTTTTGTAACAAGCGCTTGAGCTTCACACGAAACAACTTGCACGTCTTTTGGATAGTATGTTGATTTCCCAAAGAACTTTTCTTTAGATTCCGAGTGAAGTATTTCATAACAAGTTCCTGTATCAAGTTCAAGCACATCTCCTCTTGCACGATGTCCTCTAAATATTGCTTCAGTAACGGTTTCACTTCCGTTTCGTCTAAGAAGCCAGTTTAAATAAAACTTTGCCACTTCGTGTTTTAGCGAGTTTCCTATGTTTATTCTAACCGAGTTGCGTTCTCGTTTAGAGTGTGGTTCAAGAAGTCTTGCTACATTGTTTCGTTGAATTAATAACTGTCGCTTACTCATTTTTTTAACCACCTTTCTTTTTTCCAATCATGATAATGTTCAATTCCAAAAAAAAGTCCAGCCATATAATTAAACCCAAGTAATGATGTAAAAAATGGGAAGTTTGGTGATTGCCATAGTAATAACATAGCACTACCCGCTAAAAATGAAAACTGCCAATAAGTAAAACCAATTTTAAAACTTTTTTCCATTAAAATATTCCTCCGAACAATCTTGTAACGTGCCATTGTCGGTTTTTGTAAACATATATAAATCCCTGATTTACGCTTGGGTCAAAGTGTGCATCACAAAAGGACTTTATTCTATTTAATTCTTTTTTGGTGATAACTCCTGACTTTACTTGAATCCAAGCAGTTGGATGTTCTTTGGCTATAGCAATTATGTCAAAACAACCAAAGAAATCGTTTTTTCCAAACCTAGTTATTTTTGCTCGCCAACAAGTATAGCCTACGAGTTCAAAGATTTCCATGACTTTCTTCTCGAGCCGATAGCCCTTACGGTAGCAATTAACCATTACTCCCCACACCCAACTAATTTTTTTCTATTAAAAGGTTCTCCAGCATTTTTTTCTTTGTCATGTCTAATTGTAGCAACATAAGGAAATTTCTTTTTACATTCTTGATATCTATTACATTTACTACATTTCATTTTTATCTATCCGTAAATTTTACCTCAACCTTTTTTGCACCACGTGACAACTCTCCGAACAATTTAACCTTTGGAACACCAACAGGAGAAGGACAATAGTTTTTCATTTCTGCATAACTACTATCCCAATCCACAAAACTTCCAGTAAGAACAAAGTGCTTTGTATTTTTAACTATATGCCCTCCACGATTGTCAATAGAATAATATATCTGGGGAAAGTAATTGAGCCCGTGCGTGTGACCCATTAAATAAATGTCTGCTCCGACCTTTTCCTGCATTTTAATACAAGAGTTCATTTTGCCTGCAAGAGTGGCTGCACCGCTTGAACCGTGAATTGAGTAAATGTGAAAATTAACTTCGTTTACTTTTAACTTGTGTAGTGCACCATATTGAAGATAGGGGACTTCAAGTTCTCTTGCAAGCATTTTGCTTATATCGAAGGACGTGGAGTTTTTTATTCTTTCTTCGTGATTTCCTTGATGGCATCCTATTATTTTTTTCTTGATTGGCTTTAAGAATTCAACCATTTGTTCATATTGTTCTTCTGGATTAATGTGGTCGTCATAGGTTCCAGAGCCAACGCTGTCTCTTGTTCCAATATTACAAAGGTCTCCCATTAGTAACACCGCAGTGTCTTTTGTTGCTTTTATGTCATCAATGTGTGCTAAAAGAGTATCTACCTTGCAGGATTTTGAACCATAATGGAAATCACCAAAGGGAATTAGTGTTAAGTACTTGTCTACTTTAAAATTAAAACTATTAAACTTCATTTTATTACTCCAAACTTGTGTCCGTGTGTATTCCAATCATCATATAATTCTTTTTTTGTAGCTTTGACATTTCTTGTTTTAGAAACTGGTTCTTTTTCAGTATAACCTATTCTTGTATAATCAAGTCCACCATCTATAAAAACCAATTTGCAAGAACAGTATTTAAAATCGTGTCCGGCTCTGCTGTAAATTTCATCACCACACTTTGGGCAAGTTATTGTTTGTACCTTCATTTTTTCACCTTAGTTAAAGTGGGAGACTCACCCAAAATACCAACACGTATAGTCTCCCACAATAACTTTACTTTTTATATTCATTGTATTCTTGGAGCAGGGCATCCTGTTCTGCAATATCGTCTATTAAAGTATCAAGGTCATCTTGTCTTTGTTTTATTTGTGCTCTCAAAGATTCTGCCTGTGTCCATTTTCCTGCCTTTTTTTGAACTTCTAAAAACTCTAAAACTGCTGCTTCGCATGAAACAGGCGCAGATTCTAATACTTTTTTCATTGCTTCAAGGTTTTCTTTAAGTTCTTTTACTTTTTGTCTTGCCGGAGCTAGTGCTTCTTCTAATTTTGACGGGTCTATTTCGTTCCTAATAAGCCCTGTTCTTAGAATCTTTCCCGACTTTTTATCAAACTTGTTTTCTAAGTTTATTATTCCGTTTGCTTTGTCTCGTTCTTTTTGTTTTTCTGTTTTCATTCTTCTCCACCTCGTTCAAACTTTACGCTAAATTCTTCAACGTCTTCATATTTGTTTGAACTAATTGCTGTTACTTTTAATTCGTTTGCTGTTGCAAATTTGTATATGTCAGTTAAGACTTCTGTTGTTGTTTTCATATTTTTTCCTCCTTAAAGTATGCGTCAAGTGTCATTAACGCACTTTCAATCATTAACATTTTGGCTTTGACATCGTTAGCCCAATCGTGCAAGTCGTACATTATTTTTTCCGGTTGTATATTGGACTTTTGTTTTAACTCATTAAGAATAGACATTTTTAAATCCTCCCAAAAACTGTATTCCAACACTAAACAAGTCTACAAATAAGCTGATTAACAAAAGAGTACAATAAAATCCTAAATTAAAAGGGGTTGGAGTAAACGCTACAAACAGCAAGTATCCTATAAAAACAAATATTGTAACTGACATCATTTCACCAACTTCATGCTTCTAAGTAGCCTTTTGTTCTCTGAATAAAAGACACCGTCTGCTATAATAAGGTCATTCTCCTTAAAAAGCTTTCCCTTTTCGTTAAAGAAATTCCAACGAATTGGAGACTTTTCTCCAGAATTCAAGATAAAAACAGCAAAATACTGGTTTTTGTTCTTGTCTTGTTTTGTTTCAATTGAAGTAATTTTTCCCATCAGCCTTGTTTTTGAGATACGTTTTTCTCGGTCACAAAAAATTGTTCCATTAACTACTTTTGTCACGTGGTACAATTAGTTCACCCATTTTGTTTAGTTCTCGTTTTCTAACAGCCCAAGCTCTTGAACCGTTTGGAAAAATGGTTTTGGTTGATATTTCTGGAACTCGGTCATATTCTACCCATCCAACTGATTTAAAATAGTCTCCGTAAATTTCTCCAAAAGCAAAAATATCTATTAGTCCTTTTTTTCGGGTGTATTGTTCTCGGTTTATTAAAAACTTTTTTGTTTTTTCTGACTTGGTTTTTAAGTCTATTCGTTTTCCGTTAATAATCCAATCATATTTGTCTTTGCCTTGTTCTAAAAACACCGGTTCTTCTAATCCGTAGCCTTTTGCAAACGCAATTTCGCCAAGAAATCCAACAAAATCTGATTGAAACTCGTAGCCTGTTTTGAATTTGTCGTGCCAGCCGAGTAATTTTTCTTTTCCAAAAATTTTTTCAGAAAGGACTCTTGACTTTTCTCTCATTTCTTTTGTTATTTCAACTATCATTTTTTAACCTTCTTCGCAAAATAGTCATCTACCAATTTGCTTATTTGTTTTGATGCTTGTTCAGACCAATAATCTCCTTTGCCTGACCAATAAAAAAAAGCATCTTCTTCATCTACTTGTACTGCTTGAGCAACACTGTTAGCTATTGCAAATCTTGCTTCTCCGTGTCTGTCTCGGAAATAAAAACAACCACCGTCTTTTAGTACTCCTTCGAATTGCAAAGGACATGCAACACAAGTACATTCCATGCTTAGGATGTTGTCATTGTCGACTTCCCAAGAAGTGAAAATGTTTAATAGTCTTTTACCATTTACTTTTTTCATTTAAATGCCTCTGCTTTTTGTTTGTTTAAGTCTCGTTGGTCGGCAAGCTCCTTTTGTCTATGTTGGTAGTATACTATGTCTTTGACGGTTTTAAAGATGCTCTCATAGTAGTTTTTTTGTGCAGTAAGTTTGTCAAATTCTGCACTAAATTCATTAACTTTATCTACATAACGCAGGTGGTCTCTGTTAACAATGCGATTAACTTCTGCTTCTCTTAGTCCTTGATTTGAAAAGTTTGAAGAAATTTTTAACAAAATATTACTTTTAAGTGCTTCCAAATCTGACTTTGCTTCAACAAATTGTTTTTTCTTTTCAATCATTCTTATGGCGGAAATGTAAGCAAGTTCAGGCAAGTCAAATAACCAAACTCTAAGTACATCAAGCCCTGCATCTTTGTCAACAACTTTTAGGTTTTCCATTCAATCATCTCCTTTTTGTTTTATTTTATGGCGTTTTGCCCTTTAGACTTATTTATTTTTGGACAAAGTAAATATCCACAATATTTACAAACTTTTCCTTCCCAATGAGTAATTCCATTATCTTGTGTACAATTTGGACATTTAGCACCCATTTTTCCTTTTCGCCTCTTTTAATTTAAATAATTCACATTCCTTACAAGTGCTTCTATTTACTTTTCCGCCTACTTCTGTACAATAACTATAATGTGCTTCTATTCTTCCTTGTCTGTATTCACATTTATCTAATCTTCTACTTGTCATTTCAATTCCTCCGTTCAATATAATCCATGTTATGTCTGTTCTCGCCCTCTAAGACTTTCTGATTTCTTTATTGTTTAGTTCCTTATAAACTTCAAGTGCTTCTTTTTTCCAATACTCTTTCTTATGACAATTTAATGGAAATAACACATCTATTTCTTTTCCATTACGAATAAGAACCTGAACGCCTTTCTTATTTAAATTTTCCAACTTCTGAATTAATCTTTTTTCTGTTGCAACTGCAACAGGAATAATAAAACTTTCTCGTAATTCTTTTGTTAAAAGTTTTTCACTCATTTTTTCATCTCCTTTTTTTTTGTTGCATCAGCAAAGATTCAATTCATCATCTTTTCAGACCAAATCCGTTTCATCATTTGCAATATAATACCATTTATCCCAGTTCTCTACCTTTAAAACTTTTTATTTTTTTACAAATTTTTAAAGTTTTTTTATAATCATTGTTTACAAACCATAAAGTAATTATCCAAATAAAAATTACTATTGAAACTAAACAAAGCCATAAACTCATTTCTTTTTCACTTCCTGTAATTCAACAGAATTTTTCCACTTCTCAATTGGATTTTTTAAAGGAAATTCAATTTTAATTGTGTATTTATTCATTTTTCTTTTTCGCTTCTTTTGGTTCTGGTTTTGTGCAATTACATTCCATACATCCATCATTAGCCCATCTGCTATTTTCACTTTTGTGTGACCATTTACCACTATTGTCAATATATACTTCACAATTACAGTTTTTACACTTCATTTCTTTTTCGCCTCTTTTGTGCATTCACATTTGTTTGATTTCCAACCGCAATAAGGGCAACAAGAAAGTCTTTCTCCGTAAGCATTCCAACCCCAAAATTCTTTATTCATTTCCATCTAACTAACGCCCGGAATTGGTTCTTCAGAAACATTTTTATTCAAAGCTTTGACTAAACTTGCTTGAGTATAAATGTTTTCAAGATTTTCTAAGTTATTGTAGATGTTGTCTATTAGTAGCTTTACTTCCAGCGGACTTAGTTTTTCTTCTACAAACAATTCAGAGATTTTTTTAAGAACATCTCCGAGTCGCTTTGAGTCAATTATTGGTTTCTTTTTACCCACTTTTCAAACACCTCTGCGAGCCTTGTTACCATTTCTTCAGAAATAGCAGCATCAAGCGAATCGCCTTTTTTTAAGTTCATTGCAACCACTTCTTTATTTAAGTCAAGAAATCCAATAGCGTTAGTTAGTGCGTTCATTCTAACTATCTGGTCACCTGTTTTGTTTCGAACTTCGGTTTTTTCAACAGCTTTTTGAACAACTTCTTTTGCTTGCGCTCCTTCTACTTTTGAAAGCTTTGCAAGGTTTTTGTAAGTGTACTCTCCTTTAGTAGTTTGAGTATATTGATATGATACTGCCGTTCCTGCCGGAAAATCTCCTACTTTTAGTTGTTCAAAAGCGTCTTCTGAATCAAAAGCATTAAAGGTTCGACCGTCTATTTTTAGCTTATAGAACAACCCGTTTGTTCCATTTTTGGTTGTTACTTCGTCTATTACTCCTGTTCCGTTTAAAAATTTCATCTCATCAACTCCAAAAATTCTAATACATTTAACAAGGAAAGTATATATAAAACCATCAGTTTGGGTTACCACATGTCGGTTTCTTTGTCTTTTTTAGCACAATCGCTACAAATATAATGAGCCGGTGGGTTTACAAACGACTTTGGCTCGTTGCAAATAACGCAATGCACTTCAATTAGTTCACTCATTTTTTTCACTCTTCTAGGCATAAGGTTTGTCTTTTAAATGCTCCAAGCATACATCTTCCACTTACTTGTTCGGATTTTCTTTTGCCAATTTTACTTGTTCTTTTTCCAGAAATAGATTTTTGTTTCATAACTGGTTTGTTGTACTCGCATTCAAATTCTAAACATTTACTACTCATCTTGTTCAACTCTTTTTTTGTAAGCAATTTCAACAAGTTCAGCGGTGTCAATATCAAACTCGGCTTCTATTTCTTTTCTGAACGAAAGCGCTTGGGCTTCATGCAGCCTGTTGTGTTCCAAGCTCGCTCGCTGAAACATCTGCTTCCATTCCAGAACTTTCTCGTGTAGAGTCATTTTCACCATTTTCTTTAAGCCATTCGCTAAGAGCGTCTCGTGTTACGTGGGCTTTTTTTAAGTTATATTCTTGGACATGTTTTTCTAGTTTTTCGTTTAGTTCGTCTTCGAGTTTTACAAACAATGCTTTCAAAAGTATATCACCTACTATCTTTAACGATAGTTTAGTATATAAGCTTATTGGTTTTTCACTCAAAACGATGGTTATTTAAAGAGATATGAAGAAAATACTTGCATGCGGTCAGAAAAAGAAATAAAACAAAAGGATTTTTCAGACTTTACAGAATTTAATGGAGTAACAATTGGTGGAAGAAAACAATACGAACACAATTCTAATAAAACAAAGAGATGGCTTCTTAAAGGCAAGCCACGCTATTCTCTCAAAGAAGCTCAAATCATATTTAAAAAAATGAATGAAGGGAATAGAATAGTAAAAGAGTTTGAAGTTATGGATGATGGGAAAATACTTTTAACAAATATCGAAAAAAAAGAGTCCTGTTATTCTGTTGCTGAACTTGAAAAGATTTCATTGGTTTTTATAGAAGATTATGAAAAAAAGAAATTGGTTGATTGGAGAGACAAAATATTATTATCGGCATTTTTTAAATATTTTGAAGAATATCCAAAAAGTGTTGAGGCGATATTAAATGGAATTTAAAGAACATCAAGCATTTCAAAAAAAACTAAAATCTTTTCTTTATAAAGGAGGATTTAAATGGAATTACATTAATTTGAGTTGCTGTTCAGATAAAGATTGTTATTCTATTGGGTTTGAAGAGGTTAAATAATGGTTAAGTCTTTTGAAAAATTTGTAGAAGCTTGGAAAGAACTCGCAGACAACGGAGCCGCTGAAATAAATGAAGCAACACTCACTTTTTTTTTACTCAAAAACTTCGGAACTTCTAAAAACAATTTCACTCACTACAAGTCTCTTGCACTCAAACTTGGTTTTATTGAAGCAACAAAGCTTCATACTTATACGATTAATTCAAAAGTTATTGAATGGGCTTTTGACTCAAAGGTGAAGTAAATGAAGTGTTTATTTTGTAAAAAGGATGCAGATGGTGGAAGTGCTAATTATGAAACTCCAACAAAATATCTTAAATTTTGGAATGAATGTAATTCGTGTGGAATAGAAAGAATGATTAATAGTGAACAATTCCATAAAAAAATTGACTCATACCTTTTGAAACGATTTGGGACAACAAACCAAAAAAAGATAATTTTAATGGCAAAGGATAAGAAACTGCATAAGAAATCAAAAAAAGATTGGAGTTATTGCAAAGATTGTATTATTATAAAAAAAATGTGGAAAAAACATAATAAGTGTATACACTGTTTAGAATATGGATATGGTATTCCATTAATATCTGGTGTTATTAATGACCATAAAAACGAACCTAAAATAATTAGAAAATATAGTGATTTAAATGAGATGTGAAAAATGTAGTGGAAATCATTCAACAGGACAACACATTGATTGTTTTCCGATTCAATTTCGTGGTTTGGAAGCTTGTGAAAAATGTGAACTAAACAACACCAAGCTTTGTTATAGTCAGGACATAAAAAAGCAATTAATTGAAAAGAAGGTGTTGAAATGAATAAAGAATTGAAATGGTTTGAAATTACTGTAAAAATCAATGAAAAATATAAGATAATGGCAACAACAAAAACAGAAGCGATTGAAAAAACAAAGATGAATTTTGTGCATGATTTTCTTACTCCTATGACTTTTAAGTTTATAGCAAAGGAGTTGAAAAAATGATTTTCACTCAAAAAATCTATCCGCGTCCTGTTGCTGAAATGATTCTTGACGGAACAAAGACTTGTACTCGTAGGCTCGTAAAAGAAGGCGAAGATTGGTTAGAATATATAAAAGAAACTCCAAAAGAAAAACAAATTGTTGGGGTTACATCTAAACCAAATTTTAAAAAACACACACTAAAGATAAAGTGGCAGGTTGGGCGAGATTATTGCGTTAGTTTGGGCAGAGGAAAAGCAGGACTATGGTACTGTCCAAAATGCAAAGCAATATTAATTGACAAGAAGTTTATAGGGAAAGAAATTATTGGAGAAAAATGTTCTGAATGTGGTTTGCATGAAAACGAGAAAAGGACAATAACTGCTAAATTTAAACCGCTTCGGTTTAAAATTACTGGCATTCGCAAAGAACGCTTGCTGGACTTGACAGAAGCAGATACAAAAAAAGAAGGATTTAAAAATAAGATGGATTTTTTATATGCTTTTCTTAAAATAAATAAATTATGGGAAGAAAATATTAAGTGTCCAAATCCAGAAGTTTGGGTGCTTGATTTTAAGGTGAAAAAATGAATGTTGAATTAAAATTTTTATTACAATATGATAAAAGAAGGTTAGTCATGTATCATGATGAATTTCCTTTATTCAAAAGAATACTAGAAAAAATTGGATTTTATCAAAAATTGAATAGGTCAAAAAAAATGAATGAAAAAATTAATATGGGGAGATGTTCAGATAACCCCCCTCTAGTTGAAATTTATTTGGATGAGATAAATAAGTTTCAAGATTGGCAACTAAACAAAGAGGAAAGTGTAATAGCTACTTTAATACACGAATATTTACACGTTGCAATTCGAGAATGTATTGGAGACCATGAAGAAAAATGGATAAAATATATTGAAGAGGTTTTTAAATAATGTATTTTGTATATGTTTGCGCTTGTGGAAATGTCGGAATACATATTTCACTCAAAAATTGCACTCAAACCAAGTGCAAGATTTGTGGAAAAACAACGCGGAGAAAAGTAAAGCGAGAAAGTAGCAAGACAACCTGCTTGTATCGTGGCGAAGATTGGGAAAGTGCTTTGATTGCAAGGCGAGAATGGGTAGCATGGCGCAAGTAGTCGCAGTTTGTTTTTTTCGCAGTTCAATTCGGATAATTGGCGCAGTTCAAAAAAAGAAAAAAAAGAGAAGATTAGAGGTTATCCATTAAATTAACCATTTCTTCCCTTGTTTTATTACTATGTAAGCAAGCTAAAGTAATTAAACCTCTAAATTCTTCACCTTTGGTTCTCTTTTGTTTAGCTTCTTCCAAAATCTTAATAGTATTACTGTCCCAATTAGAGTTTCTGTTCCGTTCACTAATGGCTTGCTTAATAGCATTTGTTTTATTTTCAGCATCTTGAATGAGTGCTTCGCCCTGTTTAGGAAAATAACTACAAAGAAAGTCATTACAAAGCCTGCTTACGTTGTTTCCTGCATTTCTATGAAGTGCAAGTATGTCTGCATCAATTGTTATGGTTGCGTGTACTTTGTTCATACTATACTTTACAACATAAGAAGTATTTATAACTATGCTTTAAAAAAAGAGAGAGAGAGTTCACACCAATATCAGTCTATAGATATTTTTTATATAAAACATACAAATACATACAATAATACATTATTATTATTATTATTATATTATACCTCACACTCTCTCTTTTTTTATTCCTCCCTGTATGGTTTTGACCAAGCAGAATTGAACCAATCAAGCTTTTTAAAGCTCTTTTTGCCATTTAATTCAAAGTGTTGTCGGCTATTAAACAGATATTTACCTATTGGCAAACGCCACTCGTCAGTAGTAATTAGTGCATTTCGTTTGATTATCTTTGAGATACTGCTACCTCGCTTGACTAAATCAAGGTTGATGTCCAAAATGCACCAACAATCTACATAAAATTCTATACCTCTGGTGATAAATCTCGTATCCACTGTTGAAAGCAAAAGTGTTATGTTTCGCTGTCGTGCAAGTGTCATAAGAGCCTCAAGGCTCGTGTTAGATTTCTTCTCATATCGCTTAATGACAAGCTGTGGCTCGTCAATGTATAATCCACAATCGTGCAAGTTTTCTATTTGACCAAACTCGTATAATGGCTTGTAGTTTCTTATCTTAATTAGTGTGGGTTTGGGGTGCTTAAATATGAACACTGGCTTGTGTTTCTTGATTGCTTCAAGAAAGTGATAACTAAGGCACGTCTTGCCAGTCCCAAGCCCTCCGACTATGCTAATTACTTTCATCAAGTGTACGTTTTCTAACACTTTGCTATGGCTCGTTTAAATCGCCTCTTTTCTTGCTTTATTTACAATTTCTCTATCTGTTAAACCATTATAATTCTTACAGCCTTGTGTGCAATCAATTTTAGTTTGTTTTAGATTACATTGTCCATACTGGTTTTTGGTATAGTATTTTTTAGAGTTATGTTTGCATCGCCCTATTGAACACAAAATTTTAGTCATTTATTTCGCCTCCATATATTTGTTCATATACTCTTGCCATTCTTTTATACTCTCGGTCAGTCATTTAATCACCTCAAAATATCCAATAGAAACATTTGCATCTAACATCTTTTCAGGTTTTCCAAATCCATCTTTCTGAACAATCACTGGAAGTGCCATTACCGCATCTGAACCCCAAGGTTGTCCGCACCAGTCATTTATACCGGCAAACCTACTAAACATATTATAGTATGATTTTGTTCTTTTTTTTTCTACTTCCTCTTTGTTGTAAATTCCAAGTTTTACACAATCTTCTTCAGTTAATTTATTTGCAACAATCTTTTTTGTGTAAGTTATTTTTACTTTAATTGGTTTTTTGTACTTTTTTTTGCATTCTCCACAATATGCCTGTATTGTCCAAATATCACCTTCTTTAAAACAATGATTATCTACTCTAGCAAGCAAAGCAGATATTGGGTTACACCATTTAGTGTGTAATATCCTTTCGTAATATTTGTTACTTATCTTATAAATATTCATTTCCTTCCCCTCCTTTTTAGTGCGATTTTGAATTTTTCTTTTTCGTATTGTTTTATTCTTTGTTTTATTAATTCAAGTCGCTCGGCTTTGGGTGTGGAAAAATCAAGCTGAAAAAGGTTATTCATTCAATTACCTCTTTTTATTTCTTCAAGTTCATTATTTCTTATCATCAACAACAAATTCTCAACATCTAGAATTTTTTTCGTTCTTGGGTTTGTTGTCTGCTTACTATCAACACTACTTAAAATAATTTCACTATTATTATTACAGTAATCTTTTAACCAGCCAATTATATCTTTTTGTCCTTCATCCCAACCAAGTATGAATCCATCAGAGGCTGTTTTAACAGCATCATCACGATTTTTTGTCATTTCACGCATACCAAATCTCTCCCGAATAACTGCATTCGTTGTCTTGCCAGTAGACACACTCAATTTTAGCACACTCGCTTCCACATTTTTGGTTATAAGTAAGCGGACAACGATTTCCTTTTTCAATCATTTGTTCCACCAATGTTTTTTCTTTTCTTTCTCTTCAAAGTATTTGCAATCATTGTTTTGATTGGATATTTTACAATATCCTTGTCTTGCACTTAACCAATGATGCCATCCATTGTTTTTATTAGTGCAGGCGTCATATATTCCTGTAAATAGAAAGTCTTTTTTTCTATATTTACAATTTGTGCAATATACTTTTTCACTCATTTAATCCATCTCGTCTGCGACTTCCATATCATACAAGTCTTGTGCAGTTATTTTTACCTTTTTTGGATTATACTTACATTCCATTTCGCAATCTTCACAATAAACCATATCTGCATCTTCTTCTTTTGTAGGCAAACAAAAACCTTGTTTGGGGTATTTCTTCATTTTGTTCACTCTCCTTTATAGTTTTCTTAATTCTGAAACGGTTTCATTTAAGCTGTCAATAAATTCTGACACCAGCGAATCCAAATCCATATTATACACCTCTTTTGATTCTATTTCTGTATATAATACCCCCTATTAGTATATATTCTTTTCTAAAATTAGGTTAAGTTATCCCGTTAGCACGTGATGAAATTAATTCTTCTAAAGTCTTTCCAACAACGTGGATTCCTATATGACAATCATGGCACACGCCAACAAAGTTACTTTCAATATTATTATTTCTATTAAAATCTTTATGGTGCAAATACACTTTAGGTGTAAACCCACATACAATACATTCTTTAGTTATTTCATTATATTTTTTAATACTTATACAGTATTTTTTTGAATGGTGTTTTTTAGAATATGCTCTATCATATTTCCCCCTAACAATATCTCTACAATCAGGACAATTAACTATTTTTTTCCTAAAAAAAGTGTAGAATAAATTATTACAATTAGGGCATTTTTCTTGGTGTTTAATTTTTGGTTTATAGTATGATTTATATTTAGGCATTGTCGTCCCCTAAGCCTCTTATTTTAACATTAGATCTACATCTAGGACAACACGCATACCATTCATTTAGTCCTTTATAATTCCATTCGTACAGGCATTCTTTTCTTTTACATTTAAGTTTCAAGTTATCATCTCCTATACTACAGTTTACAGACTACCTACTATATTAAGGTATTGTTAAGAAAAAATAAAAAAAAGGTCAAGTAATTACTCGACCTTAATTAGCCTGTTCTGTGTCTTTGTATAACAATAGACAGCGTATATTATATTTGTGATTAGTAAGCTCCACCAACCAGTTAAAACAAAAACCAATAAGTGTATTATTGGGTTACCAAAGTTTCCGGCTTTAACCAGCGTAACCATTTTGTTGGTTTTGTTTTCTATTTTGAAGCCTTCCATTATTGCGTTTTCTGTTTGTGTTTCTAACTCTTTTTCGTTTTTGACTCTAATGATTTCTTGTCCCATTTTTTCATCTCCTTTTAAGTATTCCCCCATGCCTACTTAACAGGGGGCTTAAAACAACAAAAGCACTCCTATTAAGTGCCTTTGAAGTTTTAAGTTGTGAAGTTCTTATGTATAACTACATAAGCGTTTTATCCGCAAGCTTGTTAATTAAGCAAGCAAGCCTTTCGTCATGTTGTTGTTTGATGTTTATTTAATTCACCTCTTTGTTCAATATTTTACTAATTTTGTTTAATATTTTCATTGTTTCTTTTTCTGCTTCCATTGCCTTTAAAAAACATGGTTTACATAGTAGATTATTAGATTTCTTTTCACAACATATACAATTCATTTAATCACCTTTGACGTTCTAAAAATTTACATCTTCTGTAATAGTATTCTGCCAAATCTTTATAGCAAGGTTTCATTTCAACACCCATTTTAATATATATATTATGGCTTTGTATCTTTTGTGGTGGTAAATTGTTTCTTTTAGGTATTGTTTTTGATTTTTTAACGCTTCTTTTATTTGTTTTTCAGTTTTCATTTAAACCACAGTTCCCAAGTAAAAGAAAAGAATAGAAAGGATAAGAGAAGAAAGACTTGCATATTTGAATGCTCTTGTAGTAACAGCGTTTAATATGTCTCGTTTGTAGTCCATGCCATGTCCTTTCTTTCCAACGGTTGTTAAGTTGTCCCATTCTGTTAGGTATTTAGGCATTATTAAACAACCTCTTTACATTCTTTACATACTAATTCGTCTTTTTTGTTTCTTTTCCAGTTGCTTAGGTAGTCTTCGTTCCTGCAATTAGGACAATATAGCCATAGTTCTATTTGTTCATCATTTAACATATAGGAATTGTTGTCTTCGTCTGTTAAGAAAACGTTTCCCGAGCTTGTATTAAATCCCCAGTTAACGCTGCCTGCATGGTTTAGCCAATCTCTTTTAGTCTGTTCTTCTATGTTATTGTTTATGTATGCTTTTATTAGCTTGTTCAGTTCTTCCAATTCTCTATAACCTAATTTTGTTAGGTTTCCTATTATTACTTCCATGTTATATCAAACCTCACATTTGTTTTAGGCGTTAGCCCGATTGCTTGGGGTTGAATCGAACAACCCATTAAACCATTCAAGCGTTAAAGGTGGGCATCAGCCGGTATAACATAAACCTTCAAGTCCTTGTCCATTTTTCTACCCCAGTTACTACTGGCATTTTCTAAATGTTTTTCTGTTCTTATACCTTCTCCATCTTTATCATATAACCAAATATTAGAGCCGCCATATTCTCCTATACAGTAGCAGGGGTATCTAAATTCAAAATTATATTTGTCTTTAAATAGTTCTTCATTTGTTTTTTTTAGGACTTTTCTTATTGCTTTTATATGTTCCATGAATGATTCTTTAGTATATTTCATTCCGTCTTTAATAAATTCCTTTCCTTCTTTAGATGTAACCAAAGCAACACCTGTCAGATTGCCCCACCTACCACTACCGCTGGTTTTATAGGGGCTTGGTTCATCAAACATTTGGTAGTAGTCAAATGGGTCTTGATTTTCTATTAACTTTTCAAATACAGTTCTTGCATTATCAAGAGCTTCAGTTTCATTTTCTGCGTATACTATTGTTCTTATTACCATGTGCATATTAAAACCTCACTATTTTTGTAATGAATTGATTTCATTCAATATATAGAGAACTTCAACCTTTATATATGTTTCGTTTGTGGTATAAGTCTACTATTTTAGTGTTTTTATATATACGATGTGTGTTTGGGTTAGGGGTCAGAGTCAATAAAAAAAGAAAGAAAAGAAAGGTAAGAACAGTAAAGGGATAATAAGAAAGTATAGTAATTCAAGAAGATAATTCAAGCCTATCATCAAGCGGTTATAAGAATGGGCTATGTTAGGAGTTATACAATATAGATGTAATAATGTATGAAAAGTATGATAAGTATGAATAGTATGATTTGTATGATATGTAGGGATTGTATATAGGGCTAATATAGGGGTATATAGTGGTGTGTATTTATATGTTTTGGGGATATATATGTGTGGCAATATACATTATTATGTAGCATATATATACATAACACTATACTATACACACACTAACAACAAGTATATACCCACATAGCGTATAGTACACACCACAACAATCAGCAGTATATACTAATTCGCAAATACTGTCGTAGATTAACTATTAAACACCTTATAGCCTTAAACACAACAATATCATTAAAGAAGTCACCAAACACCCCAAAAAACAAAGAAAAAAGAAACACGCTGGGGTATATTTATTTAACATATTTTTTGAGAAGTAAGTTATGTAGCAGTAGTTATACCAGCATATCTCTAAAAAATATTTTTCACAGAAAAAATTATGTTGAAGTAGTTATTACTTAATAGGAACGCCTGTGTTATATTCTTTAATAGTTTCTCTTATAGCTATTTTTACAGCCATCATCACTTGTTTTTTTCCAAAACAATAATTTCGAGGAATCATATCCCAAGCTTGGTTTTCTTCTTTTTTATGGATTTTGTATTCTTTTGCTGCTTTTTCTAAAATTTTTTGAATATCTTCCTTTTCCCGTGTTTCTATTAGTTTTTCATAATTTGTTTGTTCCATTCATTTTTCCTTCTTTTTTTCTAGCGCTGGCTTCGCCAACAAACGCTTCTTCAAATCTTCTAAAATTTTCACCTTTAAATATTTTCGGGGAAGAGAGCGCATTCCCATCGTCTTTCAGTTGATGGTTGTAAAGCCCTTGCGTAAGGCTTCTTCTCTTCCCCTTATTTTCAGCGCTGTCCGCGACATAGCGCAATAGTATTGAGTCGCGAAAGGTTTAAAAATGGGACGAATTTACGAAAATTATAGAATAGTATAATTTTGGTTAAGGTTGGGTGGGGTGGCTCCACCACTTACCACCCCCATATCTAATATAAAAGCAACACTCCGATAGCGGTTGTGTTACTATAAGTATTGTGTTTTTTGTTCTTTAAATAGTTTTCGGGACAATTAGCGAATCTTGGGCGGAAGCGGTAGAGTTGGAGGTTTTATCTTGTACGGCACGCGTTCGCGAAATTCTTCTTGTTTTCCTGCATTCCATCTACTAACCGGTCTAAGGTAGCCACAAATTCTAGAATATACTTCGCATTCTTCGTTACACTTCATTTTTTCCATCTCAAACATTTGTGGCAAAAAAATGGTTTTGCTTCTTCTGCGCGCCATTCGCACGCTAAACATACGTTCATGTTAAAACTCTTTTTTCTAGCGCTCCGCGCCTCCCCGACCAAAAACTAAGGGGAGTGGGTCAATTATGTATACAAACTATGTATATGTTTAAGCTAATGCCAAAATGGCAATTAGGAATTCTAAACCTTCAGTCATGGCATATATTCCGAGGTCAATTATTCTCTTCCCAAATACCAGTCCTAAAGCAGTTACTGCTCCAATTCCAAAAATCTTAAGAGCATATGCTCCTGCTTTGGTACCTTCGGAACCAACTGTTTCAATTAAATCAAAAGACATGTTTTCACCTCCCTTTGATTTAGTAAGTATTCATCTACCCCAATCGTTGGAGTTAGAAGTGTAAAATCCATTACTGTTGAATTATGGTATGTTAGATGCATAATTTAACTACCTTTATGGAAATGTTGCATATTATTGATACTAACATCAATCATTCTTGTGTTTGTTGTAGTTCTCTAAAAACCTAAGAACTGCTTTGATTGTTAAAGCGCTAATACTAAATGTTCCAATAGTTACAGCCAAATCAGGACATTGTGTTGTTACTTGTGTAACAATAGAAACTCCTAACGCAAGAGCCATTGCTATTGCATTTGTTGAACCATCTTTTATTGTTACCCAAATTCCCATTAATTTACTATAGTTACTCATTTCAGATTCCTCCTTAAAAAGGTATCAATTCAGCCGAATAGAGAGCTATAGTAATTAAAATAATTGCATACAACATTCCTATTCCACCTAATTGATACTGTGCTTTCTTTTCAATATTGTTTAATCTTTTTCTAGCGGTATAATGCTCTTTCCATTGAGAATCTTGCCCTTTTTCTAAATCTTCAAGTTTTGCCCTAACATAGCCTTGAAAGTTATCGGTGTTGGTTTTCCAGATACTTGATTCAGGTGAGCCGTTTCTTTGAAAATCATCCATTATTTGACCACCTTGATATAAATTGGTTGTTCGGAGAGTTTAAAAGCCTTTTGTGCTTCTTCTGAGTCCCATCGGTGTACTGC
>SDBT01007330.1_pt1 | contig 18166 bp, 6 predicted proteins | sample 2277101 | NCBI WGS metagenome assembly SDBT01 (sample SAMN10404973, study PRJNA504765) | marine sediment metagenome | isolation source: marine sediment core GS10_PC15, 103 cmbsf | place: Arctic Ocean: Southern Knipovich Ridge | collected 2010
TTTTTAGAAGTTTTTATTATTTAACATCATGTTTTAGTCAATGAACTCGTTTTACTTGCAAGCGCATCAGTTAGTACTTTGACAACCCTCCCAAGGCCATCTAATTTAAAAGATTTAATTCTAGACAAATTCACCACAGCTGGATCAGCACCCTTCTCAATTAACAAAGAAATTATCCTTGCATACTCTTCTTCCTTCAAACAAATCAATGATGCGTCACATGTAACTACTAATGCATGATTAACCCGATCCATTCTTACACCAGCTACAATAAGAATTTTTACAATCTCAAACTGCCCAAAGTCACAAGCATATTCAAGAGGAGTCCATCGATCTAGACCAGATCCTGTGATCTTGTTAATATCAATTGTAGGATGTTTGATAAGCTCCAAAACAAAATCCCGTCTCCCCTTCATAGCAGCCAAAGCTAATGGTGTTTGTCCATCTTGATCTAAACTATTCAATGCTTCTAAACCCTCAGCTGTTCCCAGCACTTCCTTAACTTTTGCTAAAGAATATTCATTAATAACTTCATGCAATAAAAAATGAAGGCCATCTGTAGCTTCCAACTCATCAGAGAGGGCGCTATTTTGGTCATAAATTGATTGAGCAAGGATTTTAAAGCTATCCTCGTGCCCTTCAAATTTTGCCAAGGTCTGAGCTAACTGCTTAGCTCTATTAAACTTTCCCTCAAAGGCTGCTCTATACACTCGATTGCTCATTCCCCATGCATATATCTTTTCAAGTTGTGCTTGTTTTTTAAGAGGAACATTCAGTTCTTCCATATAGTATTTCATCATAGCGTTGAGTCCAGATCTTGCCATTTCTTTTACAATTTCTAATGTGACTAATGCGCCATGTTTACAAAGAACCTCAGCTCTTTTCTCATGTCTCCCATTAATAGCAGTTTTCAAAGGAGAATAAGAATATGGCTCTCCATTTTTCTTATTATTAACATCAACACCTTTTGCAATCAACAACTCAATAATTTTTATATATTTTTCTTCATCACAGTTATTACTCAAACCCAAAGGCCCTTCACTCGCATTATGTAAAGGTGTCAAATCATTTTCCTCACCAACATGAATATCCGCACCTGCATTAATGAGCATTTCAACAATTTCAGAATACCCATCAATACATGCTTGGGCTAATGTACTTGAGTTTTCGTCATATTTTCCACCTTCAATCTCAAAATTATCCAGCTCCAAAAATAGTTTTACGCATTTCGGATGATTTTTAAAAACTGAAATTTCAAATGCTGAGCAATCCGGTGAATGTTTATGAACAAATGTTCTTTCATATAAGTCATATTTTCCCGTATCTAAAAGCTGCTTAAGCAATATATGATCCCCTTTTTTTGCAGCATCATGCAAAGAATGCAATGTAGTATCAAATGTTGACTCAGTTGAGCTCTCAGTTACTTTACTCGACTTCGGACTCTGCTCCATACCACCTACAAAAAAACAAACATTTAACAACAAAAGAACGTAACTAATTTTTTTCATATTTATACCTTTATTTCTTTTCATAATCATCCTCTACTTAAAAACAAACTTTATTGTTTAATGCCATTGCTTTATCAGACCGTTTTTTAGAAAAAATCATTAGATAACGAAATTCATTATTCAGTCATACTAATTTCAGTGGAAGTCGCACCATCACTTGCATCGTCAGCTTCCTCAGAAGATAAGACTTTTAGCAATACTGCTTGTTTGATAGAGGCATCATCCTCTTTCGTTGCATCCACAAGGGCTTTAACAATCTTTGGATAATTTCCAGCTGTTACAACCTCATACAATGGACTTTTTTCATGCTCATAATCAACCCAACCTCCAAAAGTCTTTTTCTTATTTGGTTTTAAACCAGATTTAATTAATAAATTAATAATTCCTAAATAATTATCATGTATAACAGTTAAATCATCTGCAGTGCGTTTTTCATCCCCTAAATCTACACTCAGATGAGTTAGCATAGAGGCAGCTTGTAATGAATTAGTACTTGAAACTGATGTAATCGCATTGTCACAAGCATGAATATCTACACCTGCATTGATCAACATTTTTACAAGTTTCAAATCTCCAAAAAAGCATGCTGCCCATAATGGAGGAGTATCAAACCCAATAGGAGTATGATCGATATGAAAAGCTGGTAGATCTAAAAACGCTTGCATACAATCATATTTATCAAGTTTAATTGCAAGACCAAATGGAGTAACCAGTTCGTCATCTGTATCATCCGTATCATCCTCTGAAGGTTCTACTAATACTTCGTAGATTTGATATCGCTTGCATGTTTTTAGCAATTTTTTTAGCTGAGTTACGTTTCCTGCCTTAATGGCATCATGAAGTGGATTGGAAAATAAAAAGATAGTTTGTGAAATACATAATATGAGTAATAAATTATTTTTCATGATATTAACAGCCTCTTCTTTTTCTATTTCTAGATTGAGTAGAATGAAGTGTCCTCTTCTTCCTTACAATCTTCGTCACCCTACCCTTTGGTTTTGGCTTTGATTTTTGCGCTAGAACTGGAGTACTACTAGTTGCGATTGGTTCAGATACTGAATCAGCAGTTATAGGCTGTTGAGCCAACTCTGTAGAAGTAGTTGCAAGAATTTGGGAAAAACTAGTAGCAACTGGCTGAGAAGAGTTATCTCCTGCAATTATACTAGCAAATCTATTTTTTATTTCTTGATCATCCGATTCATAAGGAATACTTTGCAGCAATGCATATAGTTCTGGTTTATTTTTGTTTGCTGCTATAGTTGATAGGAATTCACGCCGCTTATTCTCAACATTTAGTACGGATTTATCATATAAAATAATCAATTTTAAAGCTTCAAGATTATCTTTGATTAATGCTAAATGTGCAGCAGTATTACCAATATCATCTTTTTCATCTGCTCGGGCTGTCTTTAAACCAAGAAAGGTTTGGAGTATCTTATTAAAACCGTTTTTCACTACTAAATGCAATGGAGTCATACCAAACAAATTATCATTATCAATTTTTTTATAATGATAATTTAATACGTGATCTAAAAGTTGCTTGCTGGTAGACTTATTTAGAATGCTATTTATCGCTTCGGATCTTTTAGAATCATTTGTTTTATTTGTTAGTTGTTCATACAACTTAGATGCCAATTCCTCTATTAATTTATTAGTTTCTTGAACAGCAATATCTTCTTGATTATTCGAACTCTTCCCTATAAATTTCTGCGGGAATACCTCATCATGTATATCTAATAATTGCTCAGGATTTTTATATTCATTATAATACTCAATTCGCTCTAGCCACTCTTTCACATGATTCTTAAGAGGTTTTACATCAGTGATAGTTTTACTCTTCTTCATACCCAAAAACTTATACCATACGCTGTACTCGTTTAATTCACTAAACGTCTTCAATTGCTCTTCTGAGAGGCCTCTAAGCCTCTGACTTGATGATGTCAATGTTAAATAGCCGTAGATATCTATTGCCGTATGAAGAACCTTCACATCCCTCACGCCTACTGCCTTATAGTTATTTGTAAGACTCACCAACTTATCAAATTGAGATTTAACCAACTTATCAAATTGCGATTGATTTGTTCCAATTCTTCGTGCAATACGCAGTAAAGTATAAGAGATATCATACCATTTTGCTTTAAGACCCTGCCGTTGTCTATCTGCTAAACCAACAATGTTGGCTAAAGAGTCTATTCCTCCTCGGATGTTTGATGTTACACTACAAATCACAATACTTATTAGCTCTCTAGTAAGATCAAAACGGATATTATTTTTATCTGTAACGGGGATTCGTTTTATGGATTCAACAAGCCAATCTGCAGACAAAGTTTGATCAGATCTACTATACACTTTCTTAAATTCATTGGCCTTTTTTTGCAAAGATTCTTTTAGGGTAAGTGAAATTTCATACTGATTCTTTTTATAATGACGTATAAGCAACTCAACAATTCGCGAAAAAACTGATGGAATCTTAGCAGCTAAACAAGGATCTATCCCAGCTCGGTCACTAACATTAATCTTTTCTGAAAACAAATTAATCAAATCCCCAAGTTTCTTTCGTGTGATACGATTGGCAGGATCTCTTTCCAAGATTTCAATAAGCAAGTACGCACTACCTGGTATACCCTTTATTAAAAGTTGCTCTGCTAACGCGTACCTTAACTCAGGAATTTTTGAGTAGTATATTTTTTTCTTATCAACCTTTATATAGCCTTCATCTTCAGATGAGGAGGTATCACAAAAATTCTGAATATCGTCTGGCATCCTTGACCAGAATTTTAATTTACCTGCAGAGCTCTTTCCTCCTTTGGCATTTATAGTCTTAACAGTATTCTTACCTAAAGAACTCATGGCTGCACTCGTCGATGATACTGTATTTTTCATATCAACAAGTTTTGATGTCCCAACAGAATTTTTACCTGAAATAGAATGAGTAGAAGTACTTGTTGAAGTAACTCCATCTTCCATCCCCTGCACAGAAAAACGTACACCTAATAACAACACTCCAATAAACAATCGACACTTATTCATTATAATCCTTACAACTTAATTCTAACTGCTCAACAAGCATTATCTCATAAAAATCTCTATTCTTCAAAAGCCTCGTTGCCCTCACCTCAAAAATATGATACAAGTTCCTGAAGCTGGTTCAATTTTTAACCATGAGTAGTAGTAATGATGCATGCATTTATTTTTTTAATCCTCACCCTCTTTACATCCAACACCATCTGGACTGTTAACCAATGCGACCAAAAAGACCACCATTGTGGTCAACAAGCATGTGATAATGATGACCAGTGTAATAAAACCTGTTGCGATGATCGCTTTTTTTGCAAAACCTTTCTTCTACCTCGCTCATTAGCGAGTGATACCGGGCGTCGTCTTTTAGCTCGCCATTATTTCATTAATGAATATCGTAAAAATGGTTACCATACCACGGCGATATCTGGCAGCATCTACACGCAATCCTTTAATAATGAAAAAACAGGTAATTATTTTTCTCCTGAATGCATCAGCAACTGTTTTACTATTGGCGCAAATGATGAAAATTTAATCAATGTTCGTTCGGAAGATTTTGGTATTTCATGCACCGGAAGCATTTGCCTATGCCCAAAATTCCAAGCTTGGACTACTGATCTAAGTTTATTTTATATATTCAACCCATGCGACACAAAAATATTTCTCGATATTCATTTTCCTGTAGTTCACATCGAATGGGATAATAAATGCTGTATCACACAACTAGATGAATGTGATCGCAATTTTTCATGTGGTTTAATGTCGACACTTGAATCTGAAACTGCTATTGGCACAACCAAAATAGACCAAGCACTCTCAGGGCAATTTTTATGGGGCGATGTACTCAATGTGATGGAGTTTGGTAAATTTAAATGTGGGAAAGAAGATCCTATCACGCGTGTAGCAGAGATTGAAATTGGAGTAGGCACATGGCTTGCCGAACGAGATTGTTGGAATATCTGGATTAAAGCCTTGGGAAAAATACCGACAGGGAACCATTCAAAAGCAAGGTCATTGCTCGATCCGATTGCAGGAAATGGTGGCTATGCAGAAGCTGGATTAGGACTACTCGGCTATGCATTGCTTTGGGAAAATGAATGTAACAAAAAATTAATGGTAAATTTTTTAGGCCAAGCCACCCACCTTTTTTCACGGACTCAACGACGACTTTTTGATCTCAATAAAAATGGATGCTTTTCTCGCTACCTGCTCTTAAAAAAATACAAAGATAATGGCACGCAATATAATTGCCTTGAGCGCGGACCAAATATATTTACCCATGATATTGCAACCAATATCAACGTTCAAGTTGATGCTTCAATTCTTTTAAGTTATCTGCATGACTGTTTCTTATTTGATGTTGGTTATAATTTCTGGGGACGATCAGAAGAAAAGTTAGATCGCTTTTGCTCAACCATCACACCACAAACTTATGGCATCAAAGGAATCATTCCCGTGATTCCAGGAACCGATGATCCGGATGATGGGTGTGTAATTGTTGATCCAAATGATACAAATCTTCAAACAGCAAGCTTATCAACCATAGGAGTAAGCAAGGGAAAAGAAAATGGCACAGACGGACTTTCACCTGTATTTATAAAAACGGACGACCTGAATCTTTGTAGTGCGCTTGCGCCCGAAGCTCGATCTCATACAATTTTTGCAAACCTCACATGGATTTGGCCAGATCATGAACGATCGCCATTCTTTGGATTGGGTGGAAAGTTGGAATTTGCCACTACCAATAGCTCATTAGATGTATGGGCATTTTGGTTAAGGAGTGGTCTTAATTTTTAATAGCCCGTCTTCGCTAAAGCTTCGACGTGGCACCACGCCATAGTTTTTAAAACAACGGCGGGTGGCTACGCGGTGGTCTTAATTTTTAAAATTTTCGATTACTGATTATCCATTTTCATGATAAGATTTAATTGTTATAGGTTATAGATAGCAACAAATCATTTTTAGAAAAGATCCTACCATGAATACCCGACTATCCAATACACTTCTAGCAATTTTAACGTTGTGCATTGCACCTCTCCATTGCGATACTCCTTTAATCCTCGCAATCAAAAATTTAGATAAATCAAAGGTACTTTCACTCCTAGCCAATCCCGAAACAAAAATTAACAAACAAGATCAAAATGGCTCCACACCTCTACATTGGGCAGTTATAAAAAGAAATAAAAACCTAATTTCTCTTTTGTTAAGTAAAAAAGCCAAGATTAATAATTCCGATAAAGAAGGCAACACACCATTACACATTGCATCCATAAATAATTTTCTGATAATTGCAGAACATTTAATCAAAAACGGCGCAAAACTAAACAAAAAAAACAAACAAGGTTGGACTTCTCTGCATCAAGCTTCATTCATGGGATATCAAACTATGTGCAAACTTCTCATTAAGAATAATGCTAAAACAGATATCAAAACCAACAAATCTCATGGTGGGATGATGCCTATTCATCTAACTGCTCAAAAAGGACAACTTAAAACTCTAGAGATCTTGCTAAAAACCACTCCCACACAAATTGAAATTGGAACTACAAATACCCTAACGCCATTGCATATTGCCACACAATTCAATCAATTGGATACCGTAAACTATCTATTAAAACAGAATGCGAGAAAGGATTCCACTACTAAAAATGGATCTACAGCGCTCCATATTGCTACCCGACATGGCCAACTACAAATAGCACAACTGTTGATCAAACAAGGTGCAAAACAATTTTCAAACAACAATATGATGACTCCATTAGACTTAGCCTATAAATTTGATAGAACTAATTTTGTTCCCCTATTTATCAAACAAAAAAAACGTACCCTAATAACTCAAACCTCTACACAAACCACTATCCCTTACAAAGGGATGTCGAAAAATGGTGCTCGAGACAAAATTCATGAAGCTGCAGAAAGTGGTGACTTAAATTTACTCGCTGGGATAATCAATCAATATCCTACATTGCTTAACCATACAAACGAGCGTAAAAGAACTCCATTACATATTGCCTGTATTGAAAGTAACGTATCAATCGTTAATTTCCTACTAAGCCTACAAGCTGACATATCAGGCATTGATGATTCAGATCGATTACCATATAATTGTGCAACACTTTATGGCCATCAACACTGTGCTGATTTAATTGTTGCTCATGCAAAGACTATTGGTGTAACACTCCCACCACTCACACTCCATGAATCAGTTGCATTGGGTGACATAAAACTTTTACAAAGCTACCTTTCAAACAACGGAGATATTAATGCGAAAGGTTTCTGCAGCTTCTCACTTCTCCATGTAGCAGTTGCTGGTAACAATCATGGGATAGCTCAACTGCTAATCAACCATGGTGCTCAAATAAATGCCCAAGACAAATGGGACTACACCCCTCTGCATCGAGCCGCACACGAAGGTCACATTGAAGTCGCACGCATGTTGCTTTCAAAAGGCACTAAGATCGAAGCGCGTGATCAATGGAACTATACCCCTCTGCATAGAGCCGCTGCAGAAGGCAAAATAGAAATTGTGAAACTTCTTCTTTCCAAAGGTGCCAAAATCAAAGCTTGTGACAAATGGAACTACACTCCACTGCATAGAACAACTCGTTATGGACATGTTGAGATTGCCCGCCTGTTACTCTCAAAAGGTGCTAAGATCGAAGCACGTGATCAATGGGAATATACTCCTCTGCATAGAGCAGCTCATCATGGCCACGTTGAAGTAGCCCGCATGTTGCTCTCAAAAGGTGCTAAAATCGAAGCTCGGGATCAATGGAACTATACCCCTCTCCATAGAGCCGCAGATAAAGGTCAGGCACAGATAGCAGCACTATTGCTCTCAAAAGGTGCCAACCTTGAAGCCAGAGATCAATGGAAAAACACACCTCTACACCGGGCAGCCCGTGAAGGTCGGGTTAAGACTGCCGAAGTATTAATTTCAGTAAGAGCAAATCTTGGCGCTCGTGATGAAGATAACTATACTCCACTCCATATGGCAGCATGGAAAGGACAGGCTGAGATTGCTAAACTATTAATTGCAAAAGGTGCTAAACTTGAGGCAATCGATAAAAACACTATGACCCCACTACATCGAGCCGCAAAAAACGGACATATAAAAACAGCTAAAATCCTCATCGAAGCTGGAGCAAAGGTAAATGTTTGGCAAAAGAATAAAAAATTCCTACGCCTATCACCCCTCAACCTTGCCGCAAGAGCAGGGCACACACTAATGGTAAAATTGCTGCTCAGGCATGACGCACAGAGAACCGAAAATACAAAAATACTTGCTTTCTCAAGAGAATCTCCCTTAGAATCTGCACAAAAATCGACTAAACAAGAAATTGTTAACCTCATTCAAAATAATAATCTCATAGAAATTTTACAGTGCGTTGACAATAAAAATGTGTCTCGAGTTAAAATATTAATCAACAACGGAATATCCAAAGACTATAAAAATGAATTTAATCAAACATTGCTTCATTGTGCAGTAAAAAACAATGATATCCCGATGGTTAAAATGCTTATTGATCGCCAAGCAACAACAAATGCCTTGGATGGAGAAAACCAAACGCCTATCCACTACGCTGCACGATCAGGCAACAAAGAAATTGCTCACCTTCTAATAATTCACGGAGCTATTCTAAACGTACTTGACGATAATGACCAATCCCCAATATTAATCGCTCAGGAAAACAATAACAAAAATCTAGTAAAATACTTTAAAAAAATCACCTTTCTTAAACTCCTGCAAGCGCTCAAAGATGAGAACATCAACACCGTTACATCTCTACTTATCTCAAAACCAGGTATCAACTTGAGCCTTGAAGATGGCCTCACACCACTCCATATTGCTGTGAAAAAAAACAACCTCGAACTCACAGAACTATTACTTGAAAACAATGCACAATGCAACATACCTGATAAAAATGGATGCACACCAATATATTATGCAATAGACCATGGTAATATCGCCATTGTCCGACTCCTTATCAAACATAAAGTCTCATTTGAACAAAAAAACAATGATGATCAAACCCCTATCGATCGTGCACGAGAAACGGGCAATAAACCATTACTCAGTTATTTACAAAAAACATTGGATATTGATTTAGGAATTTCAACAACGAGCTCAAATCCATCTTTTGAATTCGATATCAATGAACCATTAAAAACTGGCATGATACTCGATGATTTCATTATTGATCATACAACGATTACCTTAGGAAAAAAACTAGGAGAAGGAGGATTTGGAGAGGTCTATTTAGGAAAATGGAACGCTCAAGATGTCGCCGTCAAAAAATTACATTCAAAAAGTTTGTCTGAGAAAAGTAAGGAAGAATTCAAAAGCGAAACCAAAATTTGGTCCAAACTTCGACATCCAAACATTGCCCAATTATTTGGAATTTGCGTGCCCCCTGCACCCTATTGCATGATAATGCCATATAAAAAACATGGGTCACTTTATTCCATGCTACAAAAAAATGAAAATCTAACTTGGAGCAGTCGCAAGCAACTAGCTATTGATATTATTAGCGCACTACATTATCTCCACAAGAAAAACATACTTCATAGAGATTTAAAAAGTTTAAACGTGCTTGTTTCAAAAGAAGATAATAAGTTCCGCGCCCAATTAACTGATTTTGGACTTTCAGTAGTTAAACAAGAAACAACCAGTAGTTCTAAAGCAAATAATCAACATGCAGCAGGCACACTCTTATGGATGGCTCCCGAACTACTACAAGGAAAATCCTGCTCAAAAACAACCGACATCTGGGCATATGGAATGATTTTACTTGAACTCGCAACACAAAAACTCCCGTACCACAGTTCTCATCCAAGTGTGATATCTTCTTTAATCGAAAAAGGAAGAACTCCTACAATCCCAACTAACACACCTTCATACTTTGCTGATCTCATCCGTAAATGCTGGCAGGATCCCGCTAAACGTCCATCTGCTGCACAAGTACTAGCATATTTCGATATAAGCGCACCAATCAAAGACCCTAATTGTGATAACTCATCAATTAACTCAACTGTCATAAACTCTAAGATTCTAGACACAGGAATCCCTACCCTCTCAAGCAGCGTCTTAACAACTTCAACCGGTTCCAGACGTAGTCGTCGTAAACCACCAAAACGTTCAATGATGATCAAACAAAATCCACTTATCTCACAAGTTCAACAATTACTAGATAAAGCATATCCAAATGATTTAGCAGCAAATTCTGAAGATACATTACAGTACCGCAATGAAATTCTTCAAACCTTGAGTGAATGCAAGACTCTGAGCAACCTCCCAGAGAGACTTATCACTGAATTAGAAGAAATCAAAACAGAACTCTCATTTGCACTCGAAGATGATTCTCTAGAAATTACAAACATTCTCAAATCGTAGCACCTGGCCATAGCTTAAAACGACGACGAATGGCTTAATTCCTGAAAATCTGCGTGTAGCAACACCATGCCTACAGGACAAGTTATAAAACCCACTACCAACTGTTGTAAAATCTACCATTGCGTGATCGATTTTACATATATGACGTGGGAAATGTTACACTTATTGATAGAGAGAATTTTATCTGCATTGCCAATAAGCGCTCTCTGGAGTTTTAGTGATCCACAAGAATTCACTCAATAGAGATCATCTTTAAGCTCCGTCTCCATCCTCAAGCGCTTCCTCCAACTCTTGGCGAATTTCTTTCAGTTCCCTCATATGCTCAGCTGAAAGTTGAGAATATGTTTTGAAAGTATTCAACTGAGCCAATGTCTCATTTCGATAGACTAAAGAATCTTGATCGAATTGAGCGACTTCTTCTGGATAAGCTTTATTCACTAAAGCTATCACCATCTCAATCAAGTTATGGTTCATTTTTTTTCTACTGGGTGGCTTTCTCCGTTTTCCAGCTGATGTTTTAAGAATCGTTGCTGACGGCAATGTTGATAGCGAACTCATCGTAGAAACAAGATTCCCCGTTTGTACCATCTTTGCAGTAGATAGCGTTGATAGTTGATCATCATCATCTTTGCTCAGCAGATCTACGAGACTCTTTGCATCAGGACGCCCCACTGGTTCTTTTTGTAAACATTGTTTAATAATCGTAGAAAAATATGATGGCGTGGTGCCGGGGATTTCTGGAAGCTCTCCATCTTTAATCAAGGTTGATATCACGCTTGCATGTGCATCGGCAAATGGTCGTTTACGCGCTGCCAATTCCCAAAGTATCATTCCATATGCCCAGATATCAGTAGCTTTGGTACATTTTTTACCGCGCAATAATTCAGGTGCCATCCATAAAAGTGTGCCGGCTGATTGATTAAAGCTATCATTGGATTGAGTAACCGTCTGATTCTTCACAACCGAAAGGCCAAAATCGGTTAGATAAGCATGCAATTTACTGCTCTGCGTATCCACTAAAACATTCAAACTTTTCAAATCGCGATGCAGAATATCTTTTGTATGAAGATGTTTTATCGCACTGATAATATCAAGCGCTAATTGCTTGCGCTGATCCCAATTAATAGGATTTTTACTATGCAAATATTGATATAAAGAACCTTTAGCTTTCAATGCCATCACCATGCAATATGGATGCACCATTTTACGTGGCACACAAATGCCAAAGAGCGGTACGATATTTGGATGGTTTAACTTAGACCATATAAATGTTTCATTACAAAACTCCTGCTCACTCTTATCAGAAAGGTTTTTCATATGAAGCTGTTTAATTGCAACATCCTGTCCATCCCATTTTCCTTGATACACAATACCAAAACCACCTGAGCCTAGTTTTTTTTCTATTGTAAGCGATGGATAATCAATGATAAATGAACCAAGCTTATTAATATCAAATGTTCCTGGTTGCATGTAGCTGGTTGTTGCTGTTTTAGCTACTTTTACCGGCGCCACTTTTTCTACCAATGATTCAATTCCTTTCCAAAAAGTAGAAACATCAATCGCCCGCTGAGTAGATGTCGGCAACTTTGCTACAGCACTATGTAATGTTTTTGCCTCTGGATATTGTTCTGCGACTGTTATCAATTGAACCACTAAGCTTTTGGGAACATATCGGATAGTTTTTCCATGCACTGTTTTATGATGACTTCTCATTACTTTAAGCCCTGAAGCCCATGTTAAAAAATCTTTTGTTGAACATTTTTCTGGCAATACACTCTGAATCATAACTCCCCCAACCTTCATAGCTAATGCTATGCGTGTACCATCTGATGACCAGTCAACTGCCTGCACCGGATTTTTAACATCAAATTGTCGAATCAATTTCCCCGATACAATATCCCACATCCCCTTATTACTGAGTACTCTTAAACCATCCGATGACCATGCTAATGCTAAAACACCTTCCTGTTGATCCAATGTTGTTTTGAGTTTAGTTTCAATATTATAAATATTGACAGTGCCATCTGACATTGCAACTGCAATATGCATACTATCGGGTGACCAGGCAATAGCAGTCGTGGTTTTATGCTGGTCAAAATAACCATCCCCCACAAGTTTAAACGAAGTTTTAAGCATATCAGTATCAACATCAGTAACTTCTACTTGTCGGCCTTCTTGTTTTGCTATGTATTTATTGTCTGGAGATAATACTGATGTATAAACAGTTGGAGTGCCCCCCCACATACCAGTTCCCGATGGTTCTTGAAAATGCTTTTTTGCTAATATCTTTTTTTGCAACAAACCGGTATGAGCATCCACAAAAAAAACACCTCGATTAGACAAAGGTGAAATATAGAGAATATTTTTGCCATCTGAACTCCAACTTGGATAAGCACCACTATCTGCAAGTTTCTTTTCAACCTTGTTTGTATCTAAATTCCAAAGCCAAACTTGAGAATGATGATATCCTAGATGCCGAGCATATAATGCACGCTTACCATCCGGAGCCCATGAAAACCTCGTAAAACTATGTCCAAAACTCCCATCTCCAAGATTAATCCACTTAGCAGGCTTGCCAGTTGAAGTGGATGAGATCATAATCCGTTTTTGTGAAACCGATGCTATATATTTGCCATCATAAGACCATTGCACTTGATATGGAGGATTTTCATGACCGACAATGATTTTTGTTTTTCGTATTGCTGCAATCTGCTGATCAATAAATGTGGTATCAATATTACCCGATGTATACAGTTCCCAAGTATCTACCCAAGCCAGCCGATTAAGCAATTGCTGTATACAAAACTGCTCTAAATCCTTCACGCCACACATGTGATATTGCTGTGCAATTGATTGAACCTGCTCAGAAGGCAATGCAATAATTCTTTTTTTTATTTCTTTGATTTGATCAGGTGTAAACGATACTGCAATTATAGCATTTGATGGCATACTAAACTGAGCATTTTTATCTTGACCCTGCTTTGCACTACCCTCAGTTGATGTAGCTAAAATTTCTTGAGATATAAATTGCCTCTTTTCATCCATAGCATTGAGTAAGCAATTGCCAAAACCAGTCCAAATTAGAAAAGTAAATATTACTGTTTGTTTATTCATCAAGGACATCCTTCAATTCTTGTTTAATTTCTTCCAATTCCTGCATATGCGTCGCCGAAAATTGTGAAATAGTTTTAAAAATATTCAACTGGAACAATGTCTCATTCCTATAAGCCAATGCCTCTGCATCATTCACCGCTAAATTTTCTGGATATGCTTTATCAAGCAAGTTTATAGCCTCAACAATCATATTATGGTGTTTACACATTCTTGCTCGGCTCGGAGGCTTTCTTCTTTTTTTCATAGATTGAATTAATACTGCTGTAGAAGGCTCTTCAACTAATGAATCTGGCGAACCAGTTTTAATCAATTGTGCGGAAGGCATCGTTCCAGTATGTAATGAAAGCTTAGGCACATTTTTCTGATCCAACCAATCAAGCACGTTATCACCTCTTAGCCTCATTTTAGAAGATTGAGCGCAACATAATTTGATGAGCTGCGCAAAATAAGGTGGAGTTTCTTCAGGAATTTCGGGGAGTTCCCCTTCCTTGATTAACTGTGGAATAATTGCATGATGTGCATCCGCATACGGCAACTTTTGTGTTGCTAATTCTAACAATACCATGCCAAGTCCATAAATATCACTTTTTTTTGTACATGATTTCCCTCGCAATAATTCAGGTGCCATCCAAAGCAATGTACCTGCTACCTGCATAGCACTAATCAATGAGGATGTAGTTATCTCCCGCTTGACCGTAGAGAGCCCAAAATCTGTGAGCAATGCACGCAAACGCCCTTCCTGTTTACTGATCAAAATATTGCTACTTTTCAAATCGCGATGCAAAATGTTTTTACTGTGCAGGTAGATCAACCCAGATGTAATATCTTTTGCAAGTTGCCGACGAACATCCCAAGTAAGCGTTTGTCTTTTGAGCAATTTCCGTAAAGAACCCTGAGGATAATATGGCATCACCATCGAGTATGGCGCCGGCGGCATGCAAATGCCAAACAGTTGCACAATATTTGGATGGCGTAAATCAGACCAAATTTTAGATTCATTCTGAAAAACTTCTTTTGTTTCATCAGTCATCTGCTGTGCATGCAATTGTTTCACTGCAACGGCTTGTTTTCGCCAAAGCGCTTTATACACATTCCCAAAACCACCCGATCCCAACTTCTCCTGCATGGCAATAGAGATATGATCAATCAAAAATGATGGCTTTAATGACATAGTAGCAACCGGTTGCTTACCAGTTTGATTAAGATGTTTTTTCAACAGCGCTATAATTTTTGAATGCTTTTTTTTGATAGCGTTTTCTAAAGGAGTACCAAACCTGTTTTTTATCGCACAGTCAGCTCCTTTAGATAATAAATATTCCACTATCTTGGCGTTCCCATTCCAAACCGCATTATGAACAGGTGTACAACGAAAGGTCTTTTTAGAACTTATCGCATCAATTTTTGCACCATTATCAACTAACAATTGTGCGATCGCAAGATTCCCCGATTTGGCCGCAAAATGAAGAGGAGTTAACAATGTTTTTGTTGTAATATTTACATGCGCACCTTGAGCAATCATTTGAGCAACTTTTTTTGTATTATTCGCTTTTACTGCATCAATAAATGCATTCGACCGAGAACTTCCTTTTGAACTAGCAACACGTTTCTTAGGTAACTTACCAACCGCCTTCTTTTTGACTATTGGATTTTTCATTGTTGCCATGATCAACGTAATCAATGTTTGATTCTGTTTTTTACGAGCAAGATCAAGCGACCGATTATTTTCAGCATCTTTGATAAACAAATCTGCTCCTGATTTAATACAGAGAGTAGAGATATCGGTATACCCTTTATTAATCGCTATATGAAGAGGAGTTTGATTGCCATTATTTTTAATATCTAGATTTACACCTTTTTGAATTAACAACTTAGCGATATCTTTGTGACCAAATTGAATAGCAAGATGAAGTGGAGTTTGGTATATCTTATTTGTTAAATTTAAATTTCTTACCTTTTCGATTAGTTGCATGGCAATATCTTTTTGACCAGATTGAATAGCCAAATGCAAAGGTGTTTGCTTTAAATCGCTTACCAGATTTAATTTCACATTCTGATCAATCAAATATTGCGCAAGCTGTGAATGTTTCTGATTAAGTGCTATATGCAGAGCAGTCTGTTGCTCACTGTCCAACACATTTAAATCAACTTTTTTGGCAACCAATGCTTTAACAACATCCAAATACCCTTTTTGGATTGCAATATGCAATGGAGTATTTCCTCGTTTATTTTTTTTATGTAAATGAATGTTTTTTTCAATAAAATAGTGCGCAATCTTAGGGTGTTGATGCGCAAGAGCGATATGAAGCATAGAATATTTATCTTGATTCAATGCTTTAGGGTCTGCAAACTCCTCTACCAATTTTTGAACGGTCTCAAAATGACCATGTTCAGTAGCGTAATGAAGGGGTGTATAGCTTTGCCCATCAAGAGCCTCGGTATGTGCTCCTTTTTCAATGAGAAATCCAACTACGCCTATTTTTCCATGTGCCGCTGCTAAATGGAGCGATGTAATCGATTTGCTACGTTCGTAATTAACTTTTATGCTAACATCCGCTTTTCGATTCACATCAGCTTTACGGACAATGAGAAATTTCACAAGCTCTAAATGCCCTTTCCTGGCTGCGATGTGAAGAGGGGTTTCCATTTTCTTGCGATAATCAGAAGAATTTTTATAACGATAATCCCTTCCATCTTGTGGACCCCATTGCTTAGTATCTTTATCTGGAAAGTTCGGCGGTGTATCGACATTAATATTTTTATATCGATTTAAAAACTCTTTCGCTACATTGAGATGCCCCTTATCTGCAGCCCAATGCAATAGTGAATCATAGCTTTGCGACTCAGTTAGTTGTTTACGAACAACTCTGCCGGACCCCATCGCTTGAGAGTAAAGCAATTCAGGAGCCCAAGCAATTTCTTTTGTTATCTTTACGCCATGTTTTAATAGTAATTCAACAACCTTAGGATGATCCCCTTGAACCGCCAGAGATAGGCCAACTTCCTTATCTAATGGACTAACATGACTGATCACTTTTAACGCTTTATCTAAAGTAAATTGAACAATCTCAAGATGGCCTTTTGTGGTAGCCCACACAAATAAATTCTGTATAGATAGGTCGATTTGAGAATTGTAAGAAACAAACTGAGTATGATACCTATGACTAGAATGACCATCCCCAAGCCATGCATCCTGTTTCATTAAAAAAATCGCAATCCCTGGTTGATTAGCATTCATAGCTGCATGCAATGGTGTTTGCATAGAATCCAAGATATCTAGGTTTTTCTTTTGGATTAACAACGCGAGAGCGGTAGCCACCTCACCATTGCGAATTGTATGGAATAATTTTTTTATATCATCTTTTCGATTTTCTATAACCTTATCAGCTTTTTTTTGCTGAGCTGATCGAGTCGCAGCCATAGGAAAACAGTTCAAAATAGTTATTTGTGCCCCATGATCAATCAATAATTGTACGATCTCTGCATGCCCCTGCTGAACAGCAAAATATATCGGGCTCTTTTTACGGGGATAATTCGGGGAACGGTACTTAACAAAGTTGCTCTTAGTCCTCAAGAAATTGGTAATATTCTCATCATCCACTAATGCACCATGCTCAAGCAACAATTTTACCATTCTCAACTGACCTTGTTGAGCTGCATAACTAAGCGCACTCATATTTGGCACATGTCGAATAGAAGGAATAGAACATCCATTTTGTAAAAGAAAGGAAACTACTTTAGGCTTATTCCCCATAAATGCCAGCTTAATTGGTGTATGCCCTGATTTATTAACGGCATTCATTTTTGCCTTATGTGCAACTAATAGTTTTACAACTTCCAAATGGCCACCGGCCGCAGCAGCATGCAATGGAGTTGATTTATTCCCCCTATGATATCCCGGTGTTGCTTTCGAAGGAATGCCTTCAACGCTTGCGCCCTTGCTCAATAAGAATTTAACTACTTGAGCTTTTCCGTGCTCTGCAGCTTTATATAAAGGAGTGTTTCCCTGACCATTGTATCTTTGGGTATCAGATCTATCAATAGAAAAACCTTTTTTTATCAACAGATCAACCAGTAGTAGATGCCCACTAGCAGCCGCAGCATGCAGCCAATTATTACGTTGAGAAGAAATTTT
>SDBT01007331.1_pt1 | contig 18162 bp, 11 predicted proteins | sample 2277101 | NCBI WGS metagenome assembly SDBT01 (sample SAMN10404973, study PRJNA504765) | marine sediment metagenome | isolation source: marine sediment core GS10_PC15, 103 cmbsf | place: Arctic Ocean: Southern Knipovich Ridge | collected 2010
TGGTATACCGATACAGTCCGAGATCCCGATCCAGGTCGTACGCCAATTGCTCGATCGGATCGGTCGTGAAGGCCTCGACCGTATAGGTCAGCGCATCCCCGTCGAGGTCGTTGACCGTGAGCGCGATTTCCAAGGTATCCTGATTATGCGACATCGTCTGGTCGGCGATCGGATCGAGCGTGGGGGGGCTGTACTCGAGCACGACATCGAGCGTGTAATCCCCGATTTGATAGTAGTCAAAGGCTTCGACGGCCAGATAGTATGTGCCGGATTGGCTGGCCGTCCAAGTGATACTCGATGCCCAGCCCGCTCCACCATCATCGTCGTAGTCGATGATGGTGACGCCATTCTGACCGTAGAGTGTTAGCCATGAATCCTCAAGCCCATTCAGCGTGACGTCGAAGCGATAGGTAACCCCGGCGACTGCCTCGAAGGCGAACCAGTCTTGGTCGTTTTCGAAATCGACGGAGGCCGCGGTGGTCGAGTCCATCGCGACGGCGGTGGCATTTGCCGCATTGCCGCCGTGGTCGTCGATGACTTCAGCCACTTCGAGTTGGTATTGGCCGGTTCCTGAAGCTTCGTAAGACTCGACGGCCAGGTAGTAGGTGCCGGATTGACCGGCTTGCCAGAATATTCTGGATTCCCAGCCGCTCCAAAAATCGAAGTCGTCGCTGTAGGCGATGAGCGTGTTTCCGTCCTGGTCGTACAGATAGAGGACGGAATCTTCGAGCGTGAGCAGTGTGGTTTCAAATCGGTAGAGTGATCCGGCAACGGCCTCGAACGAGAACCAATCGACGTCGCCCGCATCCACCATCCCATTCGTCGTGCTTCCGATCGCCGCGGCCGTGGCATGTGCCGCGTCATCGCCGTGATCGTCGGGCGCGCGAACGAGCAGCGTCGTGCTCAATGTGCGGGTCCACTGGGCATCGTTGTCAACGGCTCTGGCGAGATACCGATGGGTTCCCAGCGCGAAACCGGTCGTGTCGATCGTGGTCGTCACATCGGCAGTGGCCGGGTTGTTGACCGTTTCCAGCAGCAGATCGCCGGCGTCCAGTTCGCCATCGGCGTTGGTGTCTTGGTAGAAGTAGACGGCATCGATCGACCCGTCGGAATCCACGACATTGTGGGCCGTCAGCGTAACGATTGCGCCGTCGGTGCTGACGACGGTTCCCGGCGTAATCGTCAGCGACGACAGGGTCGGAATCGTTGGGTCGACCGGGTTCATTAACTGAAGCGTACTGTAGGCGTTGAGACGTCCACCGGTCACCATCTTGCCGGATAGCGCGCCGAGCGAATCGGTCCCTTGCAGGATTGCCGAGCGAATCTCGGCGATAGTCGCATCGGGATTGACCGACCATGCCAGCGCCGCGACACCCGCCACATGGGGCGTTGCCATGCTGGTGCCGGACATCGTTGTGTAGCCGCCGCCGGCCCTCGTGCTGTAGATCGAGACACCCGGCGCGGCCAGATCGACGGTCGTCGCTCCATAGGAACTGAAATAGGCCAACTGATCATTCTTATCGGTGGCGGCCACCGAGATGACGCTGTCCAGACTGTAATTCGACGGATAGTGCGGAGAGACGTCGTTATTCGAGCCGCTATTGCCTGCGGCAGCCACGAAGAGGATTCCGGCATTGCCGCCGGCCTGAATCGCGTTGTTCAAGGCCGAGCTATATCCGCCGCCCCCCCAACTGTTGTTTGTCACGCGAACGTTCACGTCGTACGTGGTCCGCATCATGGTGGCATAGTTCACCGCACGAACCGCGTTGGACGTATATCCGGAGCCGCTGGCCGAAAGGAACTTCAATCCCATGATCGAGGACGACCAATTCACACCGACCACGCCGGTGCCGTTATTCCCGGCGGCGGCAATCGTGCCGGCGACATGCGTACCATGGCCGTGATCGTCCATGGGATTGCCGTCGTTGTTCACAAAATCGTAGCCGTGAACGTCGTCGATGAAGCCGTTTCCGTCGTCGTCAATTCCATTCCCGGCGATTTCTCCGGGATTGGTCCAGATGTTGGCCGCCAGATCGGGGTGTGTGTAATCGACTCCCGTATCGATGACGGCAACTACGATATTGCTGCTGCCGGTAGAGATACTCCAAGCTTCGGAGGCGTCGATGTCGGCGTCCACGGTGCCGCCGGTCTGGCCGTAGTTATTCATACCCCACAGTGACGAAGCATACGGGTCGTTCGAGGCGAGTTGAAATTCTCGCAGGACGTCCAGCTCGAAGGAGGCGACGTACTCGTTGCCTGCCAACCAGGTATTGACGTCGTCGAAGGCGCTGCCGGAACTTCGCACGAGAACCTGCCCGGTGAGGCCCAGGCCGCAAACTACCTCGAATTGGGCCAAGCCGCCATTGAGGAACTCATTCGTGTCGGCGACCGGCGTCGTGTCACCGATCATCGTGGTGTCGAACTGTACGATCCAATCGAATTGGTCGGCTATCGCGCCATCGATCGATACGACATCGTCGGAGTGCTTGCCGTCGGCCGCCTCCAAGCCGTCGACCATCAGGCTCTCGGGATTGACATGGGCCGGCTCCGCGGAATCGAGATAGCTGGCAAACCACTCGGGAGAGACCAAGGCATCGAAGCCGCCGACGCTCATGAGCCAACGCGTTTCCAATGGCTCCAGAGACAGGGACTTATAGGGGTTCCTGGGCTCGCGAGTGGTGGACGTCAGCAAACGCCCAAGTAGACCGCTCGTCGCCGCGATGCGGTCGGCCAGCATGTCATAACCGTTGGTCCCAGCAGGAGACACTCTTGTCGATATCGCCATGGTGTTCGTACCCCCTCCGCCAGCCACGGAAATACTTCAGCCGCGATACGGTTCCGTAATGCGGTTGAAATCCCGGAGCTGCCGGTGTCGCGTCGTGAATGTCGGCCACACAAGTGGGAAGGAGTCGTGTGGAAATAGACAAGATAGATAGAGAAGAGCGGAAAAGACAAGTTGTCCATTACAAACATGTGTCACAATTGGGGGGAAGTCAAATAGCGTTTATCCGGAATAGGCGCATGTTCAAGCGCCACGGGGAGGTTGGGGGGATTCCAATTCCGGTAATTCCCGCGTTTTCTTAGCGGGCAGCCAGCTTGGCCCGAATATCCCGGACCGCCTTGCTGGGATCGGCGGATTCCGTGAGCGCGGCACTTATCGCAACTCGCGATATGCCGGTGGCGAGTACCTCGGGGAGATTCTCTAGCGTAATCCCCCCGATGGCGAAGGCGGGAAGGCGAATCTCGGTCGCAACTTCCTCGAGCAATTTCAGACCGGGGAATCGGGCGAATCGCTTCGTGGCCGACGGGAACGTCGGACCGACGCCGATATAGTTCGCCCCGTCGAGAACGGCCGCTCGGGCCTGCTCGATCGAGTGGGTCGAGACGCCGATCAATGCCCGAGGGCCGACGATCGATCGGGCGTCCTTCACCGAAAGCTCCTCTTGTCCAACGTGGACGCCGTCGGCCCGAGCCAACGCTGCCAGATCGGGGCGGTCGTTGATGATCAACAACGTCTCGCCCTCGGCAGTCAACTCGCGAAGCAATCGGGCCCGTTCGAGCAAACTCCGATCGTCGAGCCGCTTGTCGCGAAGTTGGATCACATGCACACCGGCGTCGATCAGCGATTGGGCCAGGCGACGCAACTCGTCGCACGATGCGCCGCCATCGATCAGCCCATAAAGCCGCGCATGGTCGAGCCGCTCGATGCTGGTGCGAGTGGTCTCCACGGCCCGATGCAGCGTGTAGCTCTGATAGCGAAGTTGCTTCAGCCGGACCGCCATGTCCGGGTCGAACAGCTTGCCGAACTCTTCCAAACTTCGCAACGCCTCTTGCAGACGGATCAGGGCGGCGGTCAACACGTCGGGAGCCGATTGGCGGCTGCGTTCGGCTGGCGTTGACAGCGGCGTACCCACATCAGCTTGCGTCTCCCGGGCAGCCAGTCGGTTCTCGAGGGGGACCTTCTGCAACGCGGCGGCCAACTCGTGACGCATTCGCTTGCACCGATCCGTCAGATGGCGATCATCCAGGACGAAGCGGACATAGTCCTCGACGGTTCGCAGTCCTTCGCGAGCCCGATTGGCCGCGGCATCGAGCACCCGAAGCGTGCCGATCTGCGCGGCGGGTGTCTCGTCGGAAAGTGCCGTCTCGGCCGAGTCGTCGTAATCGAGCGGTGACAAGTCGGCCTCGGGCGCGACACCCCAAGTACGTCGGATCTCCGCCTCGAGGGCCTCCCGATCGACACCCTGTTCGGCGAGCCAGGCCGAAACGTCATGTTCGGCCAAGATCAATCCAAGCAAGACGTGTTCGGTGGCCAATTCAATCGGCTGTCCATGGGCGGCGAGCCACTGGCTGGCGGCATGTAAGGATATTTCCGCGTCGAAGGAGAGATTCTTCTCCGTAGCGAGGCTTGGACCGGCTGGAGCGTCTCGCTCGGTCAAGTCGGGCCATTGTCGGCGAATATGTTGGGAATCGATGCGATGTCGAGCCAAAACCACGGCAGCACGACATTCCGACTCGGCCAGTAACCCCAATAATATGGCGGCGGTACCCAGCTCGTCAGAGTCGTCAGAACCGGCCCAATCAGACGCGGACTCCAGAGTACGCTCGGCGGCTGGCGTTAGCTGATATCGCATAACCCCTTGATGTGATAGTGGTTTGCCACGATGTGCCAATCGACAAAAGACGCCATGCCAGCACCGCTTGCATGCACCGGCGAGCGCCGCCGGGTACCCCGAGTCTCCCAAATCCTCCAAGTGTCCGCAAGAGACGGGGCCATAAATCGAGGGAAGGCCATCGGTTGCCTTGATTCACGCCGTTCGAGAAGCTACAATTTTCAGGCTGCATCGTGTCCGTTTCACGTTTGCCGCCAAAGAGGGAGCGAACCGCCGTGTGCAGGATGCCATGGACATTGTATTTGTGGCCGGGGTTACCCCAACTCTGGATCCGAGGGACTTGGCACGCGTTGGCCGTGGCCGTCTTGGCGGCCGTGGCACTGAACTTCGCCCTGCTAGGAACCTTCGGCTTCAGTGAACTGATGGCCCCGCAGGTGCGTAGTTTCCTGTGGGTCGGCTTGGGGATGGCCTGGGCCCTGGCGGCGACCTTTTCGCTCGTGATGAACCGTCGGCGGGGTGTTTGGCAAGGTGGAACCGAGCGTGACGCCACGACCGAGAACGACTTTGGCGAGGCGACAGAGCATTATCTGAAAGGAAATTGGTTCGAGGCAGAACGGCTCTTCACGGCGATTCTTCATGAGAACCCTCGTGATCCGGAGGCCCGACTTACCTTGGCCACCCTGTTGCGGCGTACCGGCCGACTCGATGAAGTAAGGTCGCACCTGGATACACTCGGGCGGCTCGAAGACGCACGGAAGTGGCAATGCGAGATTCAGACTGAATATGAGTTGCTGGCCGAGGCCGAAGACGGCAGCTTGGCTGAAAAAACGATACCCAACGAGGAAGAGGATCGAGACGAGGAAGTGGAAGCTTCCGAACTGGGCGATCCGGCTGCCGAACACGACGCGGCATAAACACACAATCGAACGCATCCGTCCGACGGAGAAGTTGTCATGTATGAAAGATTCACGGACCGCGCCCGGAAGGTCATGCAACTGGCCAACCAAGAGGCCCAACGGTTCAACCACGAGTATATCGGTACCGAGCATGTTCTGCTGGGATTGATCAAGGAAGGCAGCGGGGTCGCAGCCAACGTGCTGAAGAACCTCGATGTCGATCTCCGCAAGATCCGCCTGGAAGTCGAGAAGTTGGTCCAAAGCGGACCCGACATGGTGACGATGGGGAAATTACCCCAGACGCCCCGGGCGAAAAAGGTGATCGAGTATTCGATGGAGGAGGCCCGAAACCTCAACCACAACTACGTCGGCACCGAACATATCCTCTTGGGGCTATTGCGCGAGCAGGAAGGCGTCGCCGCCCAGGTATTGATGAACCTGGGATTGAAGCTCGAGGATGTCCGCGAGGAAGTGCTCAACCTGCTCGGCCATGGTCCCGAGGGCGAGAGCCCCGAACGGGCCGGAAGCCTCGGTGCAAGTGCCGGCGGCGAAACGCAACGTAGCGGCAAGTCCAAGACACCCGCCTTGGATAGCTTCGGACGCGATCTGACCGAGTTGGCCAAGCAAGGGAAGCTCGACCCGGTCATCGGACGAGAAAAAGAGATCGAGCGGACGATGCAGATCCTCGGCCGCCGGACCAAGAACAACCCGGTCCTGCTGGGTGAGGCTGGCGTCGGAAAAACCGCCATCGTCGAAGGCTTTGCTCAACAAGTGGTCGAGGGCAACGTACCCGAGCTACTGGCCGATCGCCGTATCGTGGTGCTCGATCTGGCCATGATGGTCGCTGGCACGAAGTACCGCGGACAGTTCGAGGAACGGATCAAGGCCGTGATGAACGAGGTCCGTCGGGCCAAGAACACCATCCTCTTCATCGACGAACTGCACACCCTGGTCGGAGCCGGCGGGGCCGAAGGCGCCATCGACGCCTCGAACGTGCTGAAACCGGCTCTCAGCCGCGGCGAAATCCAGTGTATCGGAGCCACCACACTCGACGAATATCGTAAGTATATCGAAAAGGACAGTGCGCTGGACCGCCGTTTCCAAATCGTCATGGTCGAGCCGTCGACCTCCGGCGAGACGGTCGAGATCCTCAAGGGATTGCGGGATCGATATGAGCAGCACCATCACGTACAGATCACCGATGACGCGGTCGATTCGGCCGTCGAACTCTCCAACCGCTACATCACCGGCCGCTGTCTGCCGGACAAGGCGATCGATGTGATCGACGAGGCGGGAGCCCGCGTCCACCTGAAGTCGATGACCCGGCCGCCCGACTTGAAGGAGATCGACGAAGAAGTCGAAACTCTGAACAAGGAGAAGGAGGAGGCGGTCGCCAATCAGGATTTCGAGAAAGCCGCGTCGCTACGTGACAAGGCCGATAAGCTCAAGAAGAAGAAGCAGACGATCACCACCGAGTGGCGAGAGAAATCGCGCGAGACCGACGGCGTGGTCGACGAGGATGTCATCGCGGAAGTCGTTTCGAAGATGACCGGCATCCCGCTGACCCGACTGAGCACGGAAGATTCGATGCGCCTGATGAAGATGGAGGAGGATCTGCACAAACGCGTGATCAGCCAGAACGAGGCGATCCATTCGATCTCCAAAGCGGTTCGCCGCAGCCGTAGCGGCCTGAAAGATCCGAAGCGGCCGACCGGCTGTTTCGTCTTCGCCGGCCCGACCGGCGTGGGTAAGTCGCTCTTGGCAAAGGCCTTGGCCGAATTCATGTTCGGCGACGACGACGCGCTCATCCAGATCGATATGAGCGAATACATGGAGAAACACAACGTCAGCCGGCTGATCGGGGCCCCTCCGGGCTACGTGGGCTTCGAGGAAGGCGGCCAACTGACCGAGAAGATCCGACGCCGACCCTATGCGGTCGTCCTGCTCGACGAAATCGAGAAGGCGCATCCCGATTGCTTCAACATGCTGCTGCAAGTCATGGAAGAGGGACGCCTGACCGATAGCTTCGGACGCAACGTCGATTTCCGCAATACGATCGTCATCATGACCACCAACGCCGGGGCCGATGCGATTAAGAACGAGTCGGCCTTCGGTTTCCAGAAACCCGACGACGACGCCAATTACGACAGCATGAAAGAACGGGTTCAGGAGCAGATCGAGAAGGTCTTCCGGCCCGAGTTCCTCAATCGGGTCGACGATGTGATCGTCTTCCGCCACCTGACGACCGGCGATCTGGAAGAAGTCGTCGAGCTGGAATTGGCCAAGGTCCGCGAACGGCTCCTGGAACGTGGCCTGGCGCTGAAACTCAGCGACGAGGCCAAGCAATTCCTGGTTAAGAAGGGATCGAATCTCGACTTCGGTGCTCGGCCGCTACGTCGGGCGTTGGAGAACTACATCGAGGATCCCCTCTCCGAAGAACTCCTCAAGGGCGAGTTCCAAGGAATGGACACGATCACCGTCGGCGTGAAAGAGGTCGGCGACAAGAAACAGTTGGTGTTCGCCCCCTCGGCATCCGGATCCGAGGAATCTCCTCCGCCGGTCGGGGCCGCCGCCGGTGGTTCCGAGGAAGACGCGACGTAGCTGTCTGCTGTGAAGGCGGGCAAGTGTGCCACTGCTTCGCAGAAGCAGTTGTAGGGTGGGCACTGCCCACCAGAATTCGCTTGGCGCGTTCCACTTGGTTCTTGGTGGGCAGTGCCCACCCTACTTGGCTACTTGGATTTTCCAGTGGGCCTGTAATCACCCAGTCCACCACGCTCCCCCACCCCTCCTTATCGGCAATCTTTACTCAAGCCGAATTACCGGCGCGTCGAAGTAAGAGGTGCGCCTGAAGTGCGCCGAGACGTCGAACTTAGACGGCCCGCCTCGCAGACGACCCAGATTGCCTATATTTTGGTCGTAATGCGCGACAACTGAAACCATCCTACCCACTATTCCCCGTGTCCAACTCCACCGACATCCCGATCGACGCGAATCCATCATCCGGCGGCGGCCTGGTGATGTGGATCGCCGAATGGATTGCCGATCTCGGCGCCGTCGTGATCCAGTGGGTGGCCGCCTTGGGCGATATCTCGTTATTCTCGGCGCAGACCGTTCGGTCGCTGCTGACTCGGCTGCCGAAGAAAGAAACGATCCTGCCGAATTTCTACCAGATCGGCGTGCTGAGTCTGCCGGTCGTCGCGCTGACGGGCACCTTCATCGGAATGGTCCTGGTGGTGCAAAGCTACGTGCAGTTTCGCAATATGAACATGGAGTCGGAACTCGGCGCCGTGATCAACATGACGTTGGTTCGCGAGCTGGGGCCCGTGCTGGCCGCCGTGATGCTCGCCGGTCGGGTCGGTAGCTCGATGGCCGCCGAGTTGGGGACCATGCGCGTGACCGAGCAGATCGACGCCTTGACCGCCATGGGCTCCAACCCGATCCATTATCTGGTTGTCCCACGGTTCCTCGGCTGCCTGCTACTGATCCCCGCGCTGACGGTCTTGGCCGATTTCATGGGCATCGCCGGCGCCTATTTCTATGCCATCTTCCTCTTGGGAATCGACTGGCATCATTATCTGGAAAACTCTCGGGCCTATGTGGGCAACTTCGACCTGTTCGTCGGAATCTTCAAGAGCCTGTTCTTCGGGGCCGCGATTGCGCTGATCGGTTGTCACCGCGGATTTCATAGCGAAGGGGGAGCCGAAGGAGTAGGCCGGGCCGCGACCTCGGCCTTCGTCTATTCCTTCGTGGCCATCCTGCTGTTGGATCTGTTGTTGGGAATCGGCCTGGACGCCGTCTACTATTCGATTTGGCCCGAGGCACCGTCTCTGTTTTAGAACAACGTGGAACACGGAGGTTCCGTCATGGTCAACGCATCAACCGGCACACAAGGCGGCCAGGGTCCGCTGGTGCATATCGATTCGCTCGGCGTCGACTTCGGCCCGGTCGAGGTGCTGCGCCGGATCGACCTCAAGTTACCCCGGGGCCAAACGCTCGCGATCATCGGCGAGAGCGGATGCGGCAAGACGGTGTTGTTGAAAACGATCATCGGCCTATTGCGCCCGACGCGCGGCGCCGTCCACTTCGACGGCCGGGACCTGGCCTCGTTGGACGAGCAAGAGTTGACTCGGCAGCGGATTCGCTTCGGGTTCGTCTTCCAGCAGGCCGCCCTGTTCGACAGCATGACGGTGGCTCAAAACGTGGCCTTTCCGCTTCGTCAGCATACGCGGAAGACGGCCGCGGAAATCCAGGAGATCGTCCATACTCGGCTGGCCGAAGTCGGGTTGCCCGAGGACGTCGTCGCGAAGAAACCGGCCGAGCTTTCCGGCGGCATGCGCAAGCGGGTCGGCCTGGCCCGGGCGCTGACCATGGAACCGGAGATCATCCTCTACGACGAGCCGACGACCGGGCTCGACCCGATCATGAGCGACGTCATCAACGAATTGATGATCAGCACGCGGAAGAAGCACCCGGTCACGAGCGTCATCGTAACCCACAACATGCGAACGGCACGGAAAGTGGCCGATCGGGTCGTGATGCTCTATCCCTCCAGTCGCCTTGGGGCGGATGAATCTCAGATTATCTACGACGGCCCGCCCGGGCAAATCGATTCGGCCGACGACCGGCGGATCGGCCAATTCGTCCGTGGCGAGGCCGGCGGACGGCTTATGGAAATGCGGAAGAAGAACGGGGGGGGATCATGAACGAACGGATTGTCCAACTACGCGTGGGGTTAATGGTCTTGGCCTCGTTGCTGATCACGCTCATCTTGTTGGCGTTGTTCAACGAGCCTCGCGCGTTCATTGGCGGCGCCTACGACGTGCGAATCATCTTCCCCCAAGCCCCCGGCGTAACGAAAGATACGCCGGTCCGCAAGAGCGGTGTGCTGATCGGCCGGGTCGCCATGGTCGATCTGATTCCCGAGGGAGGAGCCCTGGTCATTGCCCGAATCGACGGCAATAGAGAACTGCGCCGCAACGAGGAATTCCATATCACGAGTACCCTGCTGGGCGATGCCGCGCTGGAAGTCGTTCCGTCGCGCGATCGCGGCGCCGCAAAGACCCTGATCAAGGACGGCGACGAAGTCATCGGCATCGTCCACTCCGACCCGATCCAGGTGATCGCCAATCTCGAAAGCAGCCTGGCCGCCGCCATCCATTCGGTGGCCAATACGAGCGACGAACTGGGCGATGTGATCCATCAGGTCGGCATCCTGCTGGAGAACAACACCGATCAGATCGAACGGATCATTGCCCAGTCCACTCAAACATTGGAGACGATCCAAGAGGTCGCCGACAACGCCAATAACCTGATCGGCGATCCCCAGACTCAGCAACAGTTTCGCGATGCCATCGCCCTGTTCCCGAAAATCGCCGAAGACGCCCACGCTACGATCAACCGGCTCAACGACACGTTTGCCTCGCTCGAACGCAATCTGAAGAACATCGAAGGGCTGACCGAACCGCTCGGCGAAAGGGGCGAGTTCTTTGCCCAACGGCTCGATCAGGGCGTTGAAAAACTCGACCTGCTGTTGGACGAGATGCTGATCTTCAGCAAGGCATTGAACAACCCACGAAATCCCTTGCGGCAATTTCTTGACGACGAAGAATTCTATCCGCACGTGCAGCGCACGGTGAAGAACATCGACGAGTTGACGCGGCGTCTGCGGCCGATCGTCGACGACGCTCGGGTGACGATGGACAAGATCGCTCGCGACCCGAGCCGATTGGGCGTCGGTGGAGCGCTGCGAAAGAGTTCGCCGCTGAAGTGATGCGATTGCCGCCTTAGCCCGGTTTGTAGCTACGTTCGCCAGAACGTGGTCGTAGCTCTCTGACACGCCCCACGTTCTGGCGAACGTAGCTACCACGAAGCTGTCCCTTACCGCCAACCGCTGCTCGGTGGCAACGGATGGACCGGCTGTCCGCCAATCCCGTGGGGAAGCGTCACCGGCTGAGGGCCGGACGCCGGCGGCGCCAACGTGGGGCCTTGTGATGAGGGATTGAAACTCGATGCGGGCGGATTCGACGGCAGGGGCCTCGGTGGGGCCGTGCCCGTCGCCAAATGCACGCCCCGGCGAAGCGCCTCGGCACGAGAGACCAGTTGTTGCGTCGGGACAACCATCTGCGGACGCAACTGGTAAGTGAATGACCGCGAGTCGGTCAGCTCGCCGGGCACCACGTTTTCGCTGACAAAGTCCAGCGGCGGAATCTCGTACCAGGGCGTACGGACCGGCTGCATCACGGTGAGCGTCTCGAATCCGTCCTTCACCAGTCGGATTTTCCGGGTGCCGTAATAGGTGAAATCGGTCGCCACAGGCGTTTTGCCGATCTCGTAGTCGTCGACGTAGACGGTGGCCCCGGCCGGATTGCTGCGGATCATCATTCGCCGACGCACACAGCCGCCGCCCATCAGGCAGCCCAGTGCCGCGATCAGCAATATGGCCGAGCTGCCCGCCGGTCGAGCTCGACGGCAGTCTCCTGAGGTCATGAACATCAGCGGTCTTCGACGCGAGGAGAAAGGTGGTATCTATGAAAGAGGCCCGGGAGTATAGGGATCGGCCCGGGATATTCCTAGGGCACTTTTCGCAGTGGCTAGAATGCGGTGGCTACAATATGGATATCGGGCTATATTGAGCGTTCCCGATCGTCGCACTCCCCCCCAGGATTAGCCACCAACCGACCCCATGGCCCAACACTCGGAGAACTGGGACCACTGCCTACAGCACGCCGCCGTCAGCGATGTCGGTCTGCGCCGGGCGAATAACCAGGATTCTATGGCCGTGGCGACTGCGGGGAACCAGCAAAGCTGGGAACAACGGGGGCACCTGTTCCTCGTCGCCGACGGGATGGGGGCCCACGCAGCGGGTGAATTGGCGAGCAAGCTGGCAACCGACGCCATCTCGCTGGCCTACTCCAAATTGACCGACCTCCCCCCTCCCGAGGCAATTCGTACGGCCATCGAGGAGGCCAACGACCATATCCACCAGCGTGGCCAGGCCGACATCGAGTTCCGCGGCATGGGAACCACTTGCACCTCCCTGCTGTTGCTGCCGCAAGGTGCTCTGGCGGCCAATGTGGGCGACAGCCGGACCTATCGGCTCCGGGGAGACCGCTTCGAGCAGTTGACGTTCGACCATAGTCTGGTTTGGGAGATGCGGGCCGCGGGCCAAGTCGAAGATGAAACCATCGCGAATATCCCCTCGAACATCATTACCCGATCGTTGGGGCCGAATCCGACCGTACAGGTCGACGTCGAGGGGCCATTCCCCATCGCCGTCGGCGACACGTTTCTCTTGTGTAGCGACGGTCTGTCCGGGCCGGTCGACGACGACGAGATGGGAGTCCTCCTCGGCTGCATGCCCCCGGACGAGTCGGTTCGGGCACTGGTCGACTTGGCCAATCTTCGAGGCGGACCGGACAATATCACGGCGATCGTCGTCCGCGTCACGGCTCCGCAAGTAGCCCGAGCCAATGAACCGCCGTCGGATATAACATCCCCCCGTCGCGAGCTGCGCCCGGTCCATCCGCTGCTGTGGACCGCCTTGGGAGTCTTCGCCTTGGCCACGGCCGGAGCCGCATGGATGAGTAGTATTCCGGTCGTGTTGGGTTGTCTGGCCGGGACACTCACCGTGGGGGTCGTCGCGCTGATGCGGCGTTATGGCGGCGCAACGGACGATCCGTTTGACCGGCGGCCGCTGGGAAAGGGGCCCTACACGGCATGTACCTGTCCTCCCAACGACGACTTCGTGGCCCGGTTTACCGATGTTGTGGGCGAACTGAGAGACGCGGCGACCGGCGAAAACTGGACCGTCGACTGGCAGAAGTTCGACGCCATCGTAGCTCAGGCCGTCGCTGCACGCCAAGCCGGCAACGCCCGCCAGGCCATCCGCGAGTGCTTCCAGGCCATCGCCTTCGTCATGGCCCAACTGAAGCACCAGGGCCGTTCGTAGTGCCGTAGCAGCCTGTTGAGAGAGTTGTGGCACGCGACCCAATCTGCCCGTATTGCACTATCGCCGCATCTTCCGTGCGTTACTAACTTCATCTTGCCCCCATGCGGCACCTTCTGCTACACTCTCGCCCCGTCGCGGCTGTGGTTGGAAACATGGCGACGGGACACCCGAGCGACAGGGAGGTCGCCCTTGCTCTGGAAGTGGCCTATTCGCGTCAAACTCCTGGTCGGACTCGGCCTGCTCGTGTTGCTGGTCGGGATCCTCTCGGCTAGCGGTCTGTATACGATGTACGCCTACCGGACGTTGGCAAAGAACCTCAGCTCGCGGGTGGGCGAGTTACCCGTCGCGGCCGAACTCGATCGGCAGGTGGGCGGGCTGCGCAATACGCTTAGCGAGTTGAACGGACTGAGCCAACGCCCGGCGCTACCTGTCCCCGTTTTTCCCCGCATTCAGGGCGAGGAACTCCTACCCCGCGCGAAGGCCATACGCGGCCAGTTTCGGCGTCAATTGGATCAGGTCGACCAGACACTCTCGGCCTATCGCTCTCACTTGGACCGAAAGCTATTGGCCGAATCGCGAATGGCCGATAATCGGGCCGAGAAGGCGACGGTAAGCGAGATCGAGGGTGTGTTGTCGCGCATCCGCCAACTCAGCGAGAACGACCCCTGGATCTTCGGCAACGGGAACACCGAACGGCTCAGCGCGGAACTGACCACACTCGAAACGCTGGTAGCCCAGTTGCCGAGCCATTTGCGTGCCCGGCTCATCGGCTTGCGCGACGAAGTGCGACGCGAGTATCGCACCCTGATCGCCGGCACCTGGATTACGATCGCGGTGGCCACCGTGTTCCTTATTCTGTTCGTCCGCCTCGCCTGGCATTGGATTCTGCACCCGTTGCGGACGATCATGCGAGGATCCCAACGGGTCGCGTCCGGGGAGTTCGGCTATCGCATTCACCTCGACGGCGACGACGAGATGGCCCGACTGGCCGAGGCGATGAACGGCATGACGTCCCGCTTCGAGGCAATTCGCGACGACCTCGACGCGAAGGTTCGCCAACGGACCCAGCAGGTTGTGCGTGGCGAGCAATTGGCCAGCGTCGGCTTCCTCGCGGCCGGCGTGGCCCACGAGATCAACAATCCCTTGGCATCGATTGCGATGGCTGCCGAATCGTTGCAGAGTCGCATCGGCGAGCTACTCCCCGATCCGTTGGAGGACGCCGATGACGAACCCTGCGACGGACACCGTACCGTGATGATCGACTATCTGCAAATGATCCAGGACGAGGCGTTTCGCTGCAAGGAGATTACCGAGAAGCTGCTCGACTTCTCTCGGACCGGCCCGACGCAGCGACAGCGAGCCGACCTTGGCGGGTTGGTCGGCGACATGGTCGATATGGTTCGCCACATGGGCCGCTATCGGAGCCGGCAGATCGATTTCACGCGGCCTCGGCCCGTCATGGCCGACGTCAATCCGACCGAGATCAAGCAGGTCGTGCTCAATCTGCTGACCAACGCACTGGACAGCCTCGACGACGACGGAACGGTTCGGATCGACATTCGACAGACGAACGATTCGATCGAATTGACCGTGATCGACGACGGATGCGGCATGGAGCCGGACGTGCTTCGCCATGTGTTCGAGCCGTTCTTCACGCGACGGCCCTCGGGGCGGGGAACCGGCCTGGGGTTATCGATTACCCATCAGATCGTCGTCGACCACGGCGGCCGGATCGTGGCCGAGAGCCTCGGTGCGGGCCGAGGATCAACCTTCCGAGTCCACTTGCCCGGCAGTTCAACTTCGAAGGAGAACAATCATCGATACCAAGCCGCCTAACTCGCTGAAGCTGCTCTTCGCCGACGACGAGAAATCGCTGCAAGAGGTCATGCGACTCGAACTGCCACGTATGGGACACCGGGTCACCGTTTGTCCCGACGGCAACACGGCCGCTGCCGCGCTGGAGCGAAACACCTACGATTGCATCCTGGTCGATCTCGATATGCCGGGACTCGGGGGCATCGAAGTTATCGCTCGGGCCAAGAAACTCTCGCCCGACACCGAGGCGATCGTCTTGACCGGCAAGTCGTCGCTCGATACGGCGGTTGCCGCGTTGCGCCAAGGCGCGTTCGATTACCTGACGAAGCCCTGCAAGCTGGTCGATCTGCGAATCCTGCTCGAGCGCGTATTCCAACGGCGGCAATTGACCAATAAGTATCGGGCCGTCAAGCAGCGGCTCGAACGTCTCGAAGGCTCCTCCGACCTGATCGGCCGGTGCGACGCGATGCAACAACTCGGCGCGATGATCGCCAAGGTCGCGCCGGCCGACTCGGCCGTGCTGATCCTCGGCGAGACGGGAACCGGTAAGGAACTGGTCGCCCGGGCATTGCACGACCAAAGCCCTCGGGCGGAAATGCCGTTCGTACCGATCAACTGCGGGGCGCTGCCGGAGCAACTGATCGAGAGCGAACTGTTCGGCCATCGCAAGGGGGCATTCACCGGCGCCGAAGAACATCGCACCGGTCTGTTCGAGGTGGCCCACGGCGGCACGCTCTTTCTCGACGAGATCGGCGAGTTACCCAAGGCCATGCAGGCCAAGTTGCTGCGATTCCTCGAGAACGGCGAGGTCCGTCGCGTCGGCGATAACGACTCGATCCATTGCGACGTCCGAATCGTCTGCGCGACCAATCGTCAGGTCGACGAGATGGTCGCCTCGGGCGACTTCCGCGAGGACCTATGGTATCGAATCAACACGTTCGAGTTGACTCTGCCGCCGTTGCGCGATCGGCGCAATGACGTCTTGCTGTTGGCGCGGCATTTGGCCGTGCGATTCGGTGCCCGAAAGGGGTCCGAGGACGAGATATTCACACCCGATTGTCTCGCCGCGTTGCGGAAACACACGTGGCCGGGCAATGTCCGCGAGCTGGCCAACGTCGTCGAGCACGCGATGATCCTTAGCGACGGAGCACCGATGTCGGTCGAACATCTGCCACGGCGATTCACGTCCGGACAGCCACTGGCCGCGGTTCGACGGAACCGAGGGCCATGCACGCTCCGCGAATTGGAACGACAGGCAATCGACGCGGCCCTCGACCGAAACCAAGGCAGCAAGCCCAGAGCGGCCGAAGAACTCGGCATCAGCCTGAAGACCTTTTACAACAAAATCAACCAGGTCTCGAACTTAGGTAAGTCGGCCTAGCCGGGGAAACCAGGGTGGGCACTGCATTGTACGATGACCCTCCGAGGCCGTCGCTTTCGAATCGCCAACCGTTCCGACGGCCTCGGAGGGCCATCGTACGAAGTGTCTCACAAAAGGAACCGACCCATGACCCGAAAGAGAATCCTGGTCGCCGCGCTGCTCTTCACCGGCTGCCTGGCCACCGTGCTACCGGCCGCTTTGTCTGGGAGAGAAGGGCCGACCATGTCTGAAGCGACCGGCGGCGATGTGCCGCTTGAAGAGACCGCCAAGCCAGCGGGCGAAGCGAATGCTTATGAGGGACGCGAAATATGCGGACGGACGATTCCTTCGCCATATTACATGCCTGATGATGTCGAGTATTACCAATCAGGCCACGAATTCACATCGGCCTCGATCGAGCCGGAGTTGCCCGACGCGATAACCCTCTCGGTCGACAGCGACGCGCACCGAACGCTTGCCCGGGCTGCCGAGGCTTACCGGACGAAACTGGCCGTGATTGCCGACAATCTGGCCAATGCCCAAACGCCCGGCTTCAAACGCGTTCGCGTGGAACTAGAGAACCTGCCTCCCCGACACGAGCAGATGCCCGGCGCCATGGATAGCACCGGAAACTACGCGTCGGTCGGCATCTCGGTCGGACTGGGGGCCCATGTCGCGGGAACCTCGACCGACTTCTCCCAAGGGGCGTTCCGGGGCGGCGGCCAACTCGACGTGGCCATTTCCGGGGGGGGGTTCTTTCAGGTGACGGGTATCACGGGCGAACTCCTCTACACGCGGACGGGCAGCTTCTCGAAAAACGCCAACGGCGATCTCGCGATGTCCTCCAGCGGAACCAGCCGGTTGCTCGAACCGGCCATTACGATACCGGCCGACGCCACCAATGTCGTCGTCACCAGTGACGGCTGCGTGTCAGTCGCTCAGCCGGGGAGCACCGGACTGACGCAAGTCGGGCAAGTCGAGCTGGCCCGGTTCGTCAATCCGCAAGGTCTGCTCAGAAAAGGCGAAAACCTCTTGGCCGAGACGCAAGCCTCCGGGTCTCCAACGACCGGCAACCCCGGACAGGAAGGCCTCGGCACGCTGCAACAAGGAGAGTTGGAAGCCTCGAACGTCGATGCGGCCGAAGAACTGATCGAGTGGAAACGAACGACCGCTCAGTTGAAAATGATTCAGCAGTTATTGCAGATCGAAATACCCTAAGATGCAGGATTCGGGGTGCCATGCTCCACGCTTGCGTGGGCATGTTCCGTACCCTTAGATAAGCATGCCCACGCAAGCGTGGAGCATGGCACCCAAAACGCCTTCAAAGCATTCACCCCCCATGCCCTACCGAACAGCACCCATCGACATACGCCATGCCCGGCTCTTGCTGGCGATGGTCGTCTTGTTGGCTGGCTGCTCGGGCAAAGGGGTCAAACTGCGCTCCGTGCCGCGAAATCCGTTGACCGATCAACTCAATCTGGCGTCCTATTGGGGACCCACCTCGAGCGAGCGGACCCAGCAGGTTCTACG
>SDBT01007332.1_pt1 | contig 18162 bp, 17 predicted proteins | sample 2277101 | NCBI WGS metagenome assembly SDBT01 (sample SAMN10404973, study PRJNA504765) | marine sediment metagenome | isolation source: marine sediment core GS10_PC15, 103 cmbsf | place: Arctic Ocean: Southern Knipovich Ridge | collected 2010
TCTGAGTTCCCTAGCCTATACAATAGCCATCTTAACAAGTAATTATTCCGTTATTGGATGCACAAAACACTGATTGTAGTGAGCAGTATATCACCCAGCTATCACGTGAAAACGGACTATAGATCTTCTGCTTTCCAATTCATTTTGGCTAAATCAATCCGGAAAATTCGTATTGTGGGTAATTCCATCAGCCCCAAGTGATATGTAAGAATGTAGAGATCATTCCCCTTTTGACGAAAGTCCCCAACGCGGAGATTATCAGGGACTATGATCCTCTCCAATAGCACTCCTTGTTGATTTCTGATATCGATATACCAAGGTGGCAGGCCTCCCGCAGCTTCACCCCCATATGCCCAAAGACCTGTCACAAATCCATATCCTTCTATCTCTGTTATAGCCACAATAGCATTATACACACTTGAGGTCGTTGCAGTTCCTTCACGTCTAGCCAACTGGTATGTGGGGGGGCGAAAGGATTCATCAAGACACCCTGAATCCCATAGTAATTCACCAGACTTCGTGTAACGCCTGATACGATAATCACCGTGAAAGGCGACCAGAATTGTGCCATCAGCTCCTGCTCCGAGTGTAACATTCGATAGATCAACACCAATGGGATTATCTTCGGCTGAAGATATTACTGGTTCGGGAGCAGAGAATTGGCTTGAGGTATCCATGCTTGCGGGTATGAGGATTACGTCGTCAGTGTCAGGACTTTCGATTGATTTTCCTCGAGGAGTAATGGCAAGGGTGAACTCGTCAATAGCATACATGTGAGGGGAAGCCATTCTGGCAGCAAGCTGCTGCCAGTACATCTTTTGGAACTTACCTGATTCGCTAAAGAGCGAAAGTCGGAGCAGCCAGGTGTCATATACAAGAATGCCTTGACCGGGCCAGACAGCGAGCCCACCCAAAGTATTAAACTCGCCCGGTCCGGCCCCCCGTCTCCCAATCGTTTGGACCGTTCCAGTAGAGCCATCCACTATCATTACACGAAAGTCACGGTCATCACAAAAGGCGACAGTGGATTCTGTGATAAAGCGCGGACTGTTTAGTATATGAATGGAGTCAGCAAAGCCCGTGTGGAATTGGACCTCCTCGAGTGTAGGCGGGGCCTGGATTATCTGCCTTGGCGACAGATTCAGAAGAACTATGATTGCTAGAGTTAGGAAACAGCAGGTGAAAATAAGTGTGAGTATCCGTTTCATGATACGCCTCGTAAGGGGCTTCAATAATTCAACTGAATTCTGATTACTTTGTTCAAGGTTAATAATCTTATGTAACGTAAAAAATATACTACTGTCATCTAGTACAACATCGGTCAAGTAAGCTTATGGGCGGATCGTAGCAGTGATACTCAATGGAATGTGCTCCGCTGATTGATAATAGATAGCCTCCATCAATGATTCACTGACACCAACGTGAAAGATCCCATCATGAGGTATGCCGTCTCCACCCCTTCTCAAGTAGATTGATCCGCCTCGAGGCCCCTCTTCATAATATGCAACCCCGTGTCCCGGATTAACGGCATGGAGATACACCTGTTCAGTATCTCCAATCGCACTGACGAAGGTCACACTCGGAGTCGAATCAAAAGCCAGTAAGGTGACATACGCATAGCTGTCGATGGAATAAGTTGATTGCAGATAGTAGTGATCGGCCTGTACGAACCAGAACTTCTCCCCTGACAGTCGCTGATTCTGAAAGGAATCTGGCTCGGTTGGAGCACTACAGAACACTAATCCAAGCGACAGGGAGAAGAGTAAGACAGTTGTTAGAATCTTCATTCAGGAGAATCCTAGCTGATGAATCATCCTTGGAATAGGAATCTGATAGTTCTCACGATAAGACAATACTGGAATTGAGCCTGTTTACAATAATGGCATTGACCCACCATAGAATATCATCGGACTAATAATCCCTTACCAGGTGTCTGGCTTTGATACTTCAGTTCCAGTTGGAAGTGTAAATGGATCTGGCAATTGATGACGCAAACAAGAGCGCAGTTTAATTGAGAATGACTCAGGGGCTAAATGAACAAGCTCCGAGTTTGTTCTCCGATAGGGGAATGCAAAGAAGATCAACTTAGTTGGGAATAGGCGTTTACATGTTCTCACGGCGGGTGCGAGATCAGTGTCACCAGAGAGAATAATGACCGTTTCCGCCTCATCAGAGTGACAGACTTCAAATAATCTTGTAGCAATTGCTACATCTGTTTCCTTCTCTTCGTTGACGCGGTGGTGTTGCTTGCAGTTGCTGCACCAAACTTGCTTGGACTTGAATCGACCGAGCTCTACTGCAATACCGGTTGCTCTCAGGCATGCCATATACAGAGTATGACGGTCCTGTTTCCCTTGAGCCCGATGGGTGGGTGGTGCGGAGAAATAGATGATGCGTTCAAGTGAGGCTCTTTCACTGGCAACCCGTCCTGCAATCGGTAAGAAAGAACTACACATACTCCTAAGATCGAGCCATTTCGTGGATTCACCACTCGAATCTCTCTGAGCTTGAGCTAATGAGTGATATACGTTGAATCCATCAACAAGGAATACTGTTCGATTCATTTCCAACCTCAAAAAAAACCCTCCGGATCGCAATCCGGAGGGGGCCAACGCACATGCAGCACGTTGGGGGTGAATTCGAATGTAATAGTACCCAGTTCAGAATATAGGAGTCAACTTGAAACGGTGAAGCTCGATTGCTCTCCCTACGAGATATACGCACATTCATGAATTCTGTTCACTCCGAACGGATTATTAGTCTTTTGATATCCCGATCATTGTTTTGATATGCTGTCAGCGATAACCCGTATACAGAATATCTAGGAATCGCATACTCATAGTTTTACGAACGGTGCTTAATCATGGATGACTTGCTTGATTTTAGTTTTGAGAAGTGGGCCAAGATTCGTTCTAAGGGTCGCAACCGATTCGTGTGGATTCGGTACGTCCTTGTATTCGGGGTCTTTTTCGCATCCTTACTGATCATAGGAGATATCTTCTTGTTCACGTGGCATCCTATCAAAGCACTCACCACTGCGGTTATATTCCCATTGGTAGGATATATCGGCGGTACATTAACGTGGAGAAAGAATGAGTCAATTTATAGCAGGGATAGCGAAGCACGGGACCAGCCTGACGCCTAACAAGCGCAAGCAGCTAGTGTCGGCGGTCAATGACAGAAGATCTATAGTCTTTTCGCATCTCTCCATCGATTGGTATAGTAACTGATCAACTAGTCAAGGAGATCAGATGATTGCTCGTAGATTATTACTTGTTGTAGCCCTCCTCTTAATACAAAGCATTCCTACGCTGTCTCAAATGCAGGAAATCTTGACTTACCACTTATCCAATCCATCAGTTATTCCTAATGACACTGAAACAGAGATCTACCTATCCCAACCTCGGGATTTCTGTCTTGGGAATGCCGACACTCTGTATGTGCTGGATACAGGTGATAACAATATCAAGGTCTTCCGGTTGTCGGGGGAACATCTATTTACATTCAGTCGTTACGGACATGGGCCAGGTGAATTCGCAAGACCTCGAGTAATGAAATTTTTCAACAATTCTCTCTATGTCGCTGATAGTGATCCCATGCGAATCGTTGAGTTCAACTCTGCTGGACAATTCCAACGCAATATCAGCCTGATCCAGAATCCAATGGACTTAGCCATCTCTCAAACCCATGCCTACGTAAGTGTTTTCTCATCAACGACATTAGTACTAGAAGTACCTTTAGATGATCCTGACTCCCAACGATCGATCCTAACCTATGAACAGGCGGAGTCCTTCATACTGGAGAGGATAGGAAGCCCCTTCAGATCTCCAGCAAGATGCTTTCTGGCCCTTTCGGGTGGTTATCTTGTCGTAGCAAACTCCGATATCAGTTTGCTTGCGATAATCGATATAAAATCAGAGTCTCGCGAGTTCACAATTATCGATCCTCAGAGCACACTCATTGATGAGCACTGGGAGCATTCAGCTGACGTATTCCACTCTAACATTCCCAAACCTATTAGAGGTAAAGTGCCTGTCTCTATGTATAACAGTGTTACAGAATGGGGTGAGAATGAGGTTCTGCTTGAAATCCGAACAGGATCTCGCGAGACGTTTAGGTCCGTTGCATCTGTATTCAGTATCCTTGATGGGTCAGAAATTGGACCTCGAATAACTGCTACAGATGGTAAGTACGCGGATCTACGGCTTCTGAGAGAAAATATAATTGGGTGGATTCACGTTCAAGATGCCACTATAGAGATATTTCAAATAGAAAAAGACTGACAGTCTTCTATCATCTTTTCGCTTCAATCCTATAGAGAGTCAATACTGGTAAATCATCAGTGAGAGACTCTAGGCATAGAGCGTATCCATTTGAAGCCACAATCAATCCACCTGGGCCTTCCACTTCTTCAGACAATCTGCCATCAGGTAGAAGAGCAGCATATTTACCAGGAACTAATGCCCAATGATTCACCATAGGCTGATAGACGTTACGATCAACTAATAGGCCCTTTGAGCCAGCCCACCACATTCTTTGAATAGACCTGAGATCTCCTCGCGCTCCCAATAATTCATCACGAAGGTTGTTGTATCCTTCACGAACCCATGGATCCATATCACTTGTGGACGAAGCAAACATGTCCTCGACAATCTGCCTCCAATCACTCCTCGAAATGCTCAAGGGAGGTATGTTCGTCTGGATTGAGGAGAGCTCGTTCCCAAGTGAATCAATAATAAGCAGTTGGTCTTGATTAGGTGTTAATATCCACGAATTCCCAATTGGATCAACAGCCCAGAGCACGTCTTTCCCCAGGGGATTCGGGCCAAATCCAATCATTAACCATTCATTAGATATTTCAAGATTTTGTTCCTCTACCTCGATATTCAGAGACCACAGAATAGTACCGGCTCGGTCTCTCAGCTTAACCGTCCTAGATTGTTCTGCCCCAGGATAAGGGACAGAAAGACTGGATATTAAATAGGTGCCGTGAGTGATGATAGAGAATCCTTCAACACGGCCATCGAGGAGATCGGAAAAGGAATCCAAGTACTCTCCATTGCTATCGAAGTGGGTGATTTTTCTTCCACCAAGTGCATCATATACAAGTAGCTCACCATTGAACGCTAGTGATACTTGATGTGTCGCTTGAAATTCACCTGGACCGCTACCGTGAATGCCCAGATTGCCCCTCCAGGTGCCATCAGAATTGAATTGATGAACAGCTAGCCTTCGTGAGCTAGTAAAGCTCACGTTACCTTCTCCATCTATCCCCGCAGAAGTTAGAGTACTGATACCCGCCTCCGGAACCTCAGTTTGTAAGGAGGACACCTTAACAAAACGCCATGGAAATGGCGGTCGGGTGTCCTGTGCTTGAACGGACTGGCTACTAAGGAGAAACCAGAAGCTAAAAAATAATATGATTCTCATATAAACATCTTATCGTGCACCTCGAATCGTTGCCAGAATAAGACTGGATATCTGTTTTTGTCGTGGTGTCTTCTGCTGTATTTATTAACCTACGACTTAACGCAGAATCGGCACTATTTTTTTGCAGGCTTTCTCTTTATCTGAAATTCATGCTCTTCTATGTAGAAACGTGCGTCATAATATCTTGGCTTATCCCTTTGAGTTGTACCCTTATGTAATATGATGCGTCTGCTTATTGTCGGAATGCCCCACACTTCTGGCGTTTCAATGAATCCGTCCTGAGGAGTGGAGTAGATCTCGAAGTAATCAAATCCTCTTTCAAGTGTGATTTCTGCACAACGATACAAAGTGTAGATACGAGCAATCTCCACTGATATCGCGTATGGATTACCTATGTAACTGACAAGAACTTCAGTCTCAGATAATGGTGTTTCGGAATACCCATAAGATCTAATCAAGGGTTTGTAATATGCTGCACATGACGCCATGAAAAGTATGGCAACAGGCAGAAGAAACCTGAATCTGTTGAATGACGGTTGCTGCATAATTCCCTCAATACTAGTAACGATTCATACCCTAAGATTGTGTATCAAGTAACAGACTCTATATCCGTTACCGAATATTCATGGATACTCAAGATCTTCGGCTATTGGGATTATCTTGAATACCGTTGGTATTCGATCCTCTGTCTCTGGATCAGTGACCATTGCAACGAGATGCCCCCTAGAAACAAGGGGGTATTGTATCATGTATGAACCAGAAACTTGAGCCGGCCAGCGAGTGTCTCCAATATATTCTCCATCCGCACTCAGCACCCGGAAGGCCACTCCACCAGCATCCTGTTTCTGTTGATAGGTCTCGAAGGTTTCCAGCCAATAATAACCGGCATCATCGATAAAGAAGTTGTTCCAGTACGGATTGAAATCACCAAAGGCTAGATTATCTCTAACCGCCTTCATCTCCCTTTTTGCTTGTCCTTCTGCACTACCTATTCGTTCATCCCAATATCTTCGAAGTTCATTTTTCTGCTCGATTGATACATCTATTCTCGGTAGTCCAACATCTATCCTTCGGATGAGTTCTCCTGACAAGGAATACCAATTCAGTTCAGGGTTCTCAGCATCATATACAACGATTCCCTCTCCAGGACGGTAAATGATTCTGGCGTAGGTGTTAAATGACCAGACAAATGCGACATCGGGATCTCGAAGTGATCTTTGAAATGGTCTTTTTAGGGGCTGCTGAACTGAAATTGTGTCTCCGTCTGCATTAATGACCACTGACTGCATTGCTTGCCATGAGTCGAGTTCTCTTCGCTCACTCTTCAGATCGAGAATAACTGACAGGCCATTATCTGCTGGAAAGAAGAGTCTACCACTAGAGGCTAATGGTTGAGTATACACACCAGATAAAACACCATTTGTTGAATAAACTGTTGCCCGTCTTAATCTAACATCATAAAACGTGAGTAAATCATCAGTCCATCCTATCAGTGCGATGCTCTGAAATTCGCCTGGGCCACTTCCCTGACCGCCAAAACTCCTCACATATATACCGTCAGGATCAAAGACAACTATTCTCCTCCCACCATTCTCACATACGTAATAGAAACCCTCATCATCGATTATGATTGCCCCTGGTCGAAATAAGTAGGATTCCGGAATTTCTGCGTCAGACTTGAGATACTGAACTGGTTCATACTTGAAGATCTCACCTGCATAGGCTGGCCCACCGGTATTGGTGGCTATCTCTATCCCTTGGTCACGTGTTGTCCTGAAGCGATGTCGCTCGACTCCATCATTCGGACTGCAGCTTGAGCATATGAGAATAGCAAGGATGATTGCTCTTGCATGAGGATTCCCCATTTCAGACTCCTATATACATTGGCCCATGGGGGACATGAGATTGTTGTTTGGGAGGGTATGGTACACTATTAAACAACTCAGTAAGTGTCAAATGGGATGGGATCAATTGGATTATTAGGAATTATTTATGCCTCTGATACAGATAGGATGATTGATGCAATAAGACTTAGTATCCGATGTTGCAGAAATGAGAAACAGATACTAAGTAGCTTTTCTTGAATACTCCTCGATGTTAGAATCTTCGTCATTAACCTCTCATCGACTGGATATATGGGCGTGATTCGCTTCTTATTCCCGCTTTGTACCATTCTCATGATCACTGTAATTCCTAGATGTGGAAGAACTGAGGTCACAGAGTTCGATTACTCAGCTCGCTGGCGGCATTCTGAAATGGTTGTGGATGATGTGACGGTTGTGAGAACTCTCAATGGCTCAGTTTGGCGAGGAGAAGCGACTTTAGAGGAGGAATTGTCTATTGGAGAAATTGCTGGAGATGAACCTTACCTCTTGGGACAAATCAATGGGCTTGCTGAAGGACCAGATAGAATCTTTATCCTCGATGAACAGATTCCTGCTCTTCGTATGTATGATGGTTCAGGGAAATTTATCAAAGACATAGGAATATTGGGATCTGGGCCAGGTGAATTCCGCTCACCTGATGGATTCACTGTTCACCCCATTGATGGGCGCTTGTATCTCAGAGATCGAGGATTGAGTAGAGTAAGCATTTGGTCAAACACAGGAGAATATCTTGAGAGCATAAGAGTCCCTCGACCACCGCGATCACCTAGTTCATTCGTGATTCTGTTGAATAGTGACATCTACTCCTACAACAGGTGGCAGAGCGGGACCATGAAGTATGGAATTATTGGATACAACACCGAGGGGGCTATTGGGGACACAATCCCACAACCTTCCTTTGACTACAGTAGACCCTATATGCGTGCTGAGCGTGATGGAGGGAATTCATGGATTCCCTATCCAGTTCCATACACACCTGACACCCACTGGGCACTCAGTTCCTCAGGTGCGATGATTTCCGGCCTCTCCTCAACATACTCTTTCGATGTCAGTAGGAATGATGGTGACCGTATCACGATTCAACGTGGAGGAGATCTCGTTCCCGTCTTGAGGGAAGAGTCAAATTGGCTACGTAGGGCGACTGTTCTCTATCTCAGTGCTTATGAAGAAGGGTGGACTTGGGACGGTGGACCAATTCCTGAGACTAAGCCTGCATTTGAACAACTCCAACCTGACCTGAGTGGCCGAATCTGGGTCTTTCGACAAGGTCCTGGTGAACGTATCCCTGATTCACCTGATGAACCGACAGATCAGTTCGCTCTATACCGCACTCCTGCTTGGAGAGACACAAGAATAGTTGAGGTGTTTGAGGAGAGTGGCAGATTATTAGGAAAGGTCCAATTACCACCAGAACTAAGAGTAATGATGTACATCAAAGATGCTACAATTCTAGGAGTAGCTACTGGGGCAGAAGGAATTCAAGTGGTCAAGAAATACAGGCTAGTACTCCCATAATATGGAAACGGATATAGAGTCTTATGGATACGAGAGTCCTTCGTGGACTGATAGAATGCGAAAAACAGTTAGAATCTGTTCGCCAGTCTCTGTGTTTTGAACGATACCAGCTACAAGACCATTTCTGATATAGCCCTGCATTACTGGCAATCGTGTGCTTCCAAGATACGAACCATTCCTAGATAGAACTCTATATGCGGCTCCACCCTCACGTTGCCTACGCGAGATCAAATCTGGAACTCGCAGCCAGATGAAGCCAGCATTATCAATTAAAAGCCGGTCCCAGTGACCTTTAACTGGAGGTAATCTGAAGTTCTTCAGGACAAGTCTTGTTGCCCTCGCCTGTGGATTCTCTCGCAGGTAATTCTCTTTTGGCTCTCGGATTGCCTTCTCTTCCGCCTTTGTCACTGCCATGGTTGGCAGCATAAGAGGGATTCGTGATTCAAGGTTCCCATTCATTGAGTACCAGGTCAGCTCTTGATCGACCCCACTGGATACTAATAATCCATATTCACTTGCGAGCACAACTGATGGAGTGCCTTGGTAATCGTAGTAACCAAGCACATCCTCTTCCGCATCATTGGCAACGATGTAATAAGTGGCAACCGGCTTGGTCGTGATTGTCCAAGCTGTATCTTTGGACGCGAAAATTCGGGTGGCAATGCACCTTGTTAACATAGTTCTGGCGGGACCTGGATAAAGAGTTTGATGTAGGAGAAGAAGGCCTCCATCCTCGAGCGGGAACATCGCATCGAGCCTTGGTGAGCCCGGTGGCGCAGAAAAAATTGCTGCCAATACACCATCGTACTGGTAGCGGGTAGACCTGTTCAACACGTCATCAAATAGCAGTAGTCCTCGGGAATCTGCAGCAAGAATGCTTATCGATATGAACTCACCAGGACCAGATCCTCTTCCACCCATTGACCACACGAACTCACCATTCGCATCAAAGGCGACAATCCTCTTCTCACGCGTGTCTGTGACGTAGTAGTGTCCGTCTTCTCCGAGTACAACTTCTCCCGCGAGCGATATGAGTGACCCTGGCGTATCCGAACGTTGCTGAAGGATAAGCGTTTCCTCATAGGTGAAAAGATCACCTGTAAATTGGGCATCGACTGATTCCGAAGCATGCAGAGCTTTGGCCATTCCTGTTTTTGTAGCCTCATCATTACTTCTATCTGTGCCACCACTACAATGACAGAGAGTAACAACAAGAATGGGAGGGAGTAGTAGATGTGCGAATCTGTACCACATATTCCTCAAGACTATCATTGAATCATATCCTCTAACTGACAATCAGAATATTCTCGAACAACACGAAACAGCTTCTAATTATGCTTGTTATATCTCAGTCGAACAACTTGGGCAGTAGTGCCAACCCTGTCCAACTGTTTGGCCACAAGTCGAACAGGTTCCCTTAAGTTCGTTCTGGCAGTAGGGACAGACCACGAACCGCGTTGAGATCCGTTCACCACATTCCGGGCATGATGGCCCTAAATCTCTAACTACAAGAGCGTAAATCAGCGCACCAAGGAAGCTGGTTGGGAGCGAGAACAAGCCCCAGAGAACTGCTGGCAGACGGCGGCGACGGGCATCGAGGAAGACCCACACAGGCGGGGTAACTATCATGAGGATGAGACCGAAGAGTCCGAGTTTATGAAGCACGGATATCAAAATGGAATAAAATCTAGCAGGTGTGTCGTTTCTTTCCATATAGAACCTAAGGAAAATCCGACCAGTTGTTCCCTTTGGTACCATGTTCCCGGCCACATCAGGAACCATCAAAGGAGTCTCGGGGAAGTAGTACTGCAAGGCCGTACTGGCTCGCCGGTATTCATCCCTACCGATCTCCTCCCTGTCAGGTAATGGGAAGTTGATCGTCTCGTATTGACTAACACTGCCAGCTATATAACCACGCACAATGGAATCTGGTCGATTTCTTGCTTCTTGTGAGAGTCCCTCACTCAAGACATCCCAATATGGATGTTCTATCCCGGTATAGTCGCCAGCCCCTTGCAGTGCCATTCGGATTTGCAGGATATATGGACGTGCTGGAAATTGCTGCACGACATCGTTCTCGGCTGCCGATAAAGTGCTTTGCATCAAATCATTTAATTCGTCTGAAGTGAGGATCAATGGTCCGGTTGCTGATTCACTGGCAACCTGAAATACCTGGGGTTCAAGCGATCTCAGCATTTCTTTCATTCGAGTGAAATGGGTGAGCCATATAGTACCAAGAACCTCATTTTCCACGTGGAAACGGTTGCTGCCGAAATCGCGCCTTTTTTGCTCTGCCATAGGAGCGCCGATATATCCGATCAACAATAATATGAAGCCAACGACTATCAGACCCGGCCCCCAAAGAGCTACGGGATTCTTTTGATTCTTCATGATCCCTCCATTGTGCGTCTGGGACGATAAAGCAGTAGAGGCGTTGCAAAGAGGAGGATGATCCCTGATCCGGCAGTCAGACCTACCAGACCTTCAAAGCCGATCGAGAATATCCAATCGACTAAATCCCCCACCGGAGGGAGTACCCTACCAAAGAGAAGGGCCACTGAAGCCGCAACAGCTCCGGATAGAGCAAATAGGCGCCGTGCAAAATGACCCGGCATTACGCAACGTTCAGCTGTGCAGGCAATTTCCTCCAGCTGCAATCGGAATTCGTGACGGACATTGTGTGATTCCCCATCAAGTTCCATCTCACACATCTTTAGAAACAAAACCCATTCCTGGCATTTCTCACAGTCTGTCACATGCCGGTCAATGCTCTCTCTCATCCATCCTGTCTCGTTACTGAGCTGTTCGACCAGGAATGGTTGGATATCACTACAATTCAAGGACCGATGATTACGCATCCTGCTGCTCCTTCTGCTGCGACAGATATTCCCGTAGCTCATCTCCTGCTACCTGACGAATCTTGTTAAGTGCTTGGAAACGCCGAACCCGAACCGTACTCCGGGCACATTCCTGTAATTCGGCGATCCGGGTAGTCGACCATCCTTCCTGAAAGGTCAAACGGACCGTCTCTGCTTCGAGTGCAGTAAGTCTAGTCATGGCACATTGGAGCAATGCGGTGACTGAATCAGCCAGATCATCCACCTGATCATCGATTGGTTGGGTATCTGTTGATACGGCGAGTTCGCCTCGGCGTGAAGCCATGAGACGCTCTCGATTCCCCTCCTGGGCCAACCGATCGTATGCCAGGTTACGGGCAATCGTATAGATCCAGGTCGAGAATCTGGAGGTGGCCCGATAGGTTGGGGCAGATTTGATTACCCGAAGAAAGGTATCCTGAACCAGGTCTTCAGCATCAGCCTCAGAGCTTGAATATCCACGACAATAACGCAGGAGTTTGATGGCGTACCGGTCCATGATTTCCCTGAAAGCGTCCCCATCACCTCGTATGTAACGGATGAATAGTAGCTCGTCACTAGTCTGTTCCGGTTCTCGAATCATCGTATGGGGTTATACCGGATGAAGAGCATGAGTGTTTATACTTTTATAAATTATTCCATTCCATATTTAACAATTGGACCACAACTAATTGTAACCGCCACCGAGATATGACTTCTAGAAGAAGACTAATAATCCGTTACTGTGGCGATCTATCTCCTGAAGACACCTCGAGTCCTCCCCTGCCTCTCTTCGAGTTGCAGTAAAGCTGGCGATTCATTCGTATCAGGCTGTGGTTCCTCGGGTTCCTCGAGGAAGATATTTTCCAGCGATTCCAAGGTATGAAAAGCGTCTGCCTCCTGTCTTAGTGCATAGCCGATACGGTCCTGATAAGCCAATACCTCAACTCGCTTACCCTTGTTCTGGATAGCTCGGACCAGTCGGGCGTAATCAGGATCGCCAGCGACGATGAATACTACGTCCAGTTGGGATGATTGAGTCAATGCGTCGATAGCCAGTTCCATATCCAAGCTGGCACTTTGGAAGCCATTTGCACTACGTGACCACTCTTTATCTATGACCTTGAACCCAAGACCTCTCAGTGCACTCATGAAACCCCTGACGGGCTTGGGATTCTCGGGGTCTACTGCTACATAGACATTGCATCGCATGAGATCATACTTCTCCGAGACGATACTTCTCAGCGCTTGATAGTTCAGGGATGGTCCTTCCCTGCGATAAAGATTCGATGCATCAACGAATAAACCGGCCTTCAAAGCCATGGCCCATACCCTCCAGGTGTTCAGTTGTTGATTAGAACTGGATGCTAATAGTGACAAACAGGATGGAACTGATATCCCCTCTCTTAATCAATATACTGATTATACCAGAGAAGGGGTTTGAATTGCTTTCAAATACTACCCTCGAAGGAAGATTGGTCAGGGACTACGGGAATATAATTGCAGATTATTAGTCTTTTGCAGTACAGCTGACCAGAATATGGTAATCAGTAATATGGGCCTGAATAGTCTCCCAGCCACTAGATGTTCGGATGCTGGCAAGCTTGACAGATCATTCGATAACGGGAAGACTCACAATGACTGTTAAGGCGTGTTATGCAGTCAATCTGAACATGCCGAGACACACATTGGAACCTGATATGTTGAGATAAACTGATTTTGGTAAAACTACACGATTATCATCTTCTCCTTGGAGTGCGGAAGGATTCAATCGAGGATGCAATGAGATCCAGATTACTATTATCTGTCCTTCTCGCGGCGGTTCTTGTCATCGGCACTGCTTCCTTCAGCCTTGAACAGAGTGGAGTGGGATATACTGAGAAAACAATAGACGGAACCGTTATTCGCACTTATACCACCGGCATCCCTCCAGAAATGAACCCCTATACTGTGGAATCGGGTATCATCTACGGAACGAACCAGAGTGCAGACACCTACCTACTGGGTCGATTGCGCCTTCCGGTTGTCGATGACAACGATGGCAACCTCTACGTTTACGACAGCATGAACATCCGGATTCATCATTTTGGTCCAGGTGGTGGCTACCTAGGTGCGTTTGGTAGAGAGGGGGAGGGTCCTGGCGAATTCCGCAATATTGGAGACCTAACACTTACACCCAATGCCATATACTGCTGGTCAATATTCCAGAGTCGTTTGAGTGTCTTCGACCGAGAAGGACGATTCCAGAACAGCATTCAGATCCGCGATTCGTCCTTCCCCAGGTCGGTAATCCCAATCCTGTCTGATGCTACGCCCATTGGATACGTGAGTTTTACACGTCTTGGAAATTTCACCTTCTTAGAATGGCCCTGGCGTTCGGTGATCCGCCTTTGGTCCGATTCCAGAAAAGTGATTCGAACTGTGCTGGATACCGTTATTGTCCAGCGCGCCGAATATGCAGGTGGCAGGCGGTACACCATGCCTCACCAATCCACAGGGGTGCACACCGATTACAGACCCGGATCTCCTGTGGCGTGGTCCTTCGGCGACACGTATGAGTTTCATCTGTTTGAACCTGAGGACCCGGACCGGGAACGAATCGTTCGTATACCTATGCTTGGAGAGCGCGTGACCACCGAGATAAAAAGGGCCAGATACCTCAGTTACGGCTCCGATCCCGAAGATCAGCGAGTGGCCCGGCGCGTCCTGGAGTTTCCGAAACGTCTTCCAGTGTTGCGAAATCTACAGTGGGATGGACTCGGCCGACTTTGGGTAAGACACTATGCAGGGCCGGATCTCGGCTTCCCAAACACTGTCTTCGATGTGTTCGATAGGTTGGGAACGTGGCTCTTCCGCCAGGAATTGCCAACGATTGCAGGATGCACATTTTCTGCTGATGCGTTTTATGTGGTCACTGAGGACGACGAAGGCAATCCCGTCATACGCCAATACCTGCTTATCCATAAGGTGGAGTTCTGAGGAGTCAGTACTTCCGATATGCCACATCCAGGTGCGCAGCAGCGATTCCGTAGAGCCCTGATTCAGTATCTTTTATTAGGACGAGTAGGTAGAATGGCCCTTCATATGACCCTCCAATATCTCTGAGATCCAACAGGAAGGATCGCCCCACTCTGCTCTTGATTGTCGACCTAGTTCCAACCGCTGGTATACTTACAATACCAGCATCCTTGGCATCAGGAACGATGAAGTAAGACTCCTCCCAGTTCCGGTCACCGAATTCTGACTCCTGGAGATTCTGGATCTCGAAGTAAAGCCAAAGGGGCTCCTCATAATACAAATTCCGCCCAGGATATGGGATGATGCGAGTACCATACCGCCGAACACCACTTGGAAGCAGGTCCTCGGATATCTCGGCCGCAAGCAACAAGCTTGACAGAACGGGCCCCTGTATACTTTCGGTTGCAGGAATGCGCACCTCAAGGAGATAGCCGGCAGAAGAATCTCGTGAAGGAGCAAGTCCTGACAGGTAATAGAGGTGTCTACCGGAATCGGCTTTAAGCTCGAACATATCGACAAGGAACGGAAGCATCTCTTCAGTGCCTGAGGAAATGGACATGAAACCACCCTCATGCACGTAGCGCTCAGTTTCCTTGAACGAGGCATCTAAGAGGACGCAGGATGTGTTCAAGCTGCCTATCGACACTCCCGGCTCTGCCCTTGATCCAACAGCTGAACTATGTACACCAAGTGTCAGTAAAACATCGGCAGGACCATTCGCATTCGGAAAGACAGTCGCACCCGCATAGAGTGGGAAGGATCGTCCGTCTTCTGGCACTTCGATGCTGAAGGTCCTTTGCCGAATTAGTGCTGAAATGGCCTCTAAAAGATCAGCAGTAACTCTGAAGTCACCTTCGGCGGCCTCGATGATGTCCAGAACCTTGGAAAGATCATCCTCCACTATTCCGAGTTCGTCGGGACGCCACAAATCCCGCTGAAAATCCCCAAGAGGATTTCTAAGCGATCGCGACTCGACGCGGCCGAGTCCATGTCGACTCACTGACAGGAATTGAGGATATCCATAAATGTAGGTAGCCACAGACAGATCTGGATGGATCCAGGCTGGCGGGCCATGAGAAAGTGAGATGTCTCCACCCCAGTCCCAGCCTGTGAGGTTCTCGGGCATAGGGTAATCACGAACGAGTCGCAGCAAGAGGCTGTCAGGCTCAGTCCAGATTGCCGGATGAGGAGTTCGGGATAGTGGCGAGCGGGTTCCAGTGAAGCGTTCCCGCGCATTCTGCAAATCTGTATGGAACTCGATTGTTTCGTATCGGAGTGATACACTCTTCCGGAGTATCTCCGCAGATGGTTCACCAATAGCCACAAGTGTAGCCAGACGCCGTGCCCTATTTTCGTCGCCCTGATAGGCCATACGCCCTGCCAAGACAAGTAACAAATCCTCCCAGCTCTGTGGAAAGGTCCTATGAATCTCTGGCGGTAGTTCGAGTAAACGCTCTGCTATCACTGGCAACTCATACCAAATAATCGAACGCAGAGCTCCAAGGCGCTCCTCTTGGAGGAGTGAAGAATCCTGCAGTCTATCCCATGCTCCATCCATGGTGGGGAATTCGAAGAAGGACCCTCCTTGTACAGCTCCAACTGAAGGTATCCGCTGGCGAGTGGGGACCTTATAGTCCAACCAGAACGGGAATTCTGGAGTAAGATTGGGTTGTGCCGATTCCCAGGGACCCATGAATAGGAAGGATGGCCATGGATCATCTAATTCAGTCAAATCACAGTCGGGAAAGCGAAGCAATAGATACTGCATCCGCTGTTGTAGCACCTGTCGTAGTTCGTTCTCGGGTGTCTCCGGACTAGGGTCATTCCGCTTCCAGTATGCTTCGATCCAGGCATCCTTATCCTCTGCGGCAAGTAAGCCCATTTGTTCTGATCGGGAGGCAATCATCGCAATGATAGGCACATCGGCTGCTGAATCAGTAGAGAGATCCAGCTGACTAGTCGTCCTAATCAGTCTTAATGCGATCGGTTCCCCACAGCTTGATGATGTTAGAAGCAGTAGGAGGACCAATAATCGGTTAGTAATCATCTGTTGGCTGAAAGTCTCTATGATCTGCCTCATACATTTCAATCCTGTGGATTATCCATTGAGCTGCATTATAAATCCATCTAAAGAGTCAGTTGAAGAGGCAAAAGGTATGCTCCCACCATTCTGTGAGGGTAAACGGGTTAGGTAATGAGTTGTTTAGCATTAACAGCAAGAGGCTGGACGCAACAGAGGATTACTAATCTTTTTGTGCTCATATGGTTGGGATGAAATGCTGCTGTCTTCAAATGGCGTATAAATAATCGCGGAACCAGAGAGTCATAGTAGGACTACTCAATCGAGCCAAGGAGATTGCCCTCGCCATGAAGGGAAGATCTCAGATCGTCTTTTTACTCTATGTGTTCGTTATCGGATGCTCATCACGCGGACCAGCTAAGCAGGAGATCCTGCTTGAGGTCGGACGCATCCCCTTAATGGATGCAGTACCGGATTCCTTGTTAGCCAACGTCTCTGACTATCTGCTCGCGCCTTCTGGCGTCCTCTATTTGGCTGATTCTAACCTCCATCACCTGATTCTCCTGGATGAAGATCTGAACCTCAAGCGTATCGTGGGGCGAGCTGGACAGGGTCCGGGGGAATTCCAGTGGCCCAACAGACTTGCTCTGGTTGGCGATACACTGATGGTCTGGGATCGCCTCAACAGCCGTTTAAAATATTTCACCAGTGATGGCGGTTTCCTGAATATGGTACGACCCAATCCTGGGTTCAGCTCGATTTTCTCAATCGGCATGAGCGATGATGGCCGGCTACTGGTACCCACCTATGGGATTGGGGTGGAATATCTGTTTAGGATCTATAACAGGCAACTAAGCGGAATCTCTCCGCTTGGAACGCTTGAGGCACCCTCCACATCGGTGTTGCTAATGGGTCTTCGCAGGTCGGATGCCAGATCCCGGAAGATCCCGGACGAACTAAAGAACCAGGCATTTGCGATTCCGACAAGTGACAAGGGCATTTTACTCATCCATACAGCAATTCCTGTATTCAAGAAGTACGACTCTTCCGGTGGGGAACTGTGGCGCCTCGAGCAGGATCATCCTCAACTGCGGGCCATCCGGGAGGACGCCTACGACAGTACGCTTCGGGAGACGACCGCTCGTGTGTACACAATCAGTTACTGGCGTGGTGGTGCGAGTGATGGGGAAGGTGGCTGTTACCTGCAACTACGCGGTACAGATCGGATTACACTCTTCCACTTGAACACCGACGGCACGCTGGGGGAGCCCATCGAGGGCCCGGAGGGGAATTGGGGAGTACTTCGACGGTATAATGGGCTTTTCTGGTTTCTCAACCGTGATACACTCGAACTAATGCAACTGCAGGTAGGCCATGGAGAGTCCTAATAGGCGCATGCAGCTGACATCGGCGACAATGACAGAAGATCTATAGTCCG
>SDBT01007333.1_pt1 | contig 18154 bp, 24 predicted proteins | sample 2277101 | NCBI WGS metagenome assembly SDBT01 (sample SAMN10404973, study PRJNA504765) | marine sediment metagenome | isolation source: marine sediment core GS10_PC15, 103 cmbsf | place: Arctic Ocean: Southern Knipovich Ridge | collected 2010
CAGGCGGCCCAGGCGGCCCAGGCGGCCCAGGCGGCCCAGGCGGCGATCCTGGCCGCGACAACCGAGGGCACGGCAACGGCGACGAGAACGCCAACCCAGCGGATAACGGGCGCGACAACACCGATCCTGACAACCCAGGCAGAGGCGGCGGAAGGGGCAAGAAATGACCACCTTGAAAATTCTACTCACGGTTGGCGGGGCGGTCGCCGCCCTCTCGGCAATCGGGGCATTCACTAACTTGTATCTCGGATTGACGCCGCCGCGCCCGGCGTGGTTCCATGAGGTTCAGGCGGTGGAGGAGCGCGGGGTCGAGGGCTTGCAAGTCGTCCAAGCTCAAGTGAAATCGAACACGCGCGGGCTCAAAAAGCGCGAGATCCGCGAGAATCGCGCCGACATAATCTCCAATCTGAACGAGCAGCAAGCCTTTACCAAAGTGGGCCAGCAGCCGCCCGCGCGCCTGATCACTCAGCAAGCGGATCTCGAGGAACGCGCTATCGATCTCCGAGACGAGCTCAACGAATTGAAATGATCGGCCTCAAGCGTCGGTTGATTCGATAACCGAGCCGCCAATCGAGAATCCGGTGTAGGTTCCATCGCGGAATTTCTCGAGGATCTCGGCCGAGTTCGGCTTGAATCCGATCAGGAACCCGGTTGTTTTCGTCTTGATCCCGAGCGACTTTGCGATATCGGTCGTGAGCGGGAACCCGAAAACAATATCACCCGCCTGATCGCCCTTGTGCATTTCCTTGGCGACCCGAGCGTCGGCCATGAAATCGAGCGTCGCCTCTAGCATCGCATCCTCTGGAATATGGTCGCCCTGAGTGTCGAAATGGGGTTTGCCGTCGATCTTGCTGATCAGGGCCCACCCGATCACAAGCCCGAGGCTCTCGTCGACCTTGGCGATCTTGGTCGCCCGGAAATCAAATGCTTCGCTCATTTTCTTTCTCCTCCAAGCGCCGTCATTAGCGCTGCCACGCCTCGACCACTATGGCGGCCACACCGACGATCACGAGGAAAGCAAGAGCCACGGCAGAGAGCAAAAACGCGCTCAATATTACGCAGCCCGCCGAGGGCCAAAACCCATCTGACATACAGGAAAGAATCTCGATCATTCTCTCGTCACCTAGAACTCGGATCCCACAAGATCGTCCCCGTCTTGATACTCGATTCTCGCCCGCTCGTCATCGGTCAATTGCCGATCCTCGACCAGAGCCAGTTGCGCCGCGCTCGCGGCCTCTTCCAAATTGGGGAACGGGCCGACCGGCCGGCGCGGATATTTCTTGTTGTATTCGATAACCGGATTTGTATGGATCACGGCATCGTCGGCTCGCTCTTGAGCCATTGCCTCGGCTTTTGTAGGCATCAGATCACCTCCTCTGCAATCTTTCGGAATGCGGCGGTCGAGTTCGGCGTCGCGAGCTCTAGCAGGTGCGAGTATAGCGGCCAGCCCTCGACGGTATGAGCGGCGTAAGCGTTGGCGAAATATTCAAGCGTGGTCGATATGCGGACTCTATCAGGAAGAATCCCGAACTTATTGGAGTATTTCCTGCCATGACCAGAGAGCCCCGCCGAATGCCCCGCCCTTGTGTAAAAAGTCGCTGACTCGATTGCGTCGCTAAGTTTTCTCATCATCGCGCTGAACATTTCGATTCGGTCGATGTCTGCTTTTGTCCCCGCGACTCGGCCGAACGTGAGGTCGAGTTTTGCAAGGGTGGCTGGTTTCTCAATACCATTGATTGCTTGCTCCCAATTTCCGGCCTCCCAATCGGCGATGAAGTCGAGCTTGTCTTTTGCCGAAATTTTCAGGGAGTCCAATTCCTTTACCGCCGCCTTCGGCCACTCAGAAGTGAATTTTGCGGAGGCTTTTTCGTGATCAAATGAGAATGATTTTTCATCCCAAAAATCGTCCAATGCAGCGAATTTTCGCACTTTCACGGGGTTCGGCGTGTCGGAAATTACCTTTATCCCCGGGGTAGCCTCGAAATCGGCTGTTAGCGCTTTCGATAGCCTCGCCGAGAAATTATTGAGGCTGTTAGCGCCTCCCTCTCTCCCGTTTATGTCGACAGCATGCCCGAGCTCGTGCGCCCACGTTGCAATGTTATCTTGATCCTTTGAGTTTGAAAGTTTAATTCGGTGGGCTTGCGGATCATAGTTGGCGCGCCCGCCCTTTTGGCCTGACTTGGCAACGGGCTGTGTCGATTTGAACCATTTTTTGAATACGGCCGGCGCGTCTTGCGCTAATTTGGGCATGAAGGACTTTTCCATGATTGTCATGTTTGGCTGCAAAATCCCATCGCGCAAACTTGAGCCTTCTCGGGCCCATCCCTCTGAGGAAGGCGTGAGCGCCGCGCGCTGGCCGCCGAGGCTTGGCCCCGCCTTGGGCTTCGGCTTTATCGCGAAAACGGGAAGTTTGCTCCCGGGGGCCTTTCCCGCCATAGACTCGAATGCGGCAATAAAGTCATCGGCCCTGATTGGGCCCGCCTTGAGCATGCGCCGCATAATTTCGGCGCGCTCTAGCACAATCTTGGCGGCGTCCTCTCCCACTGTTGCTCTGGCAATGGCCGCAACCTCGTCTGATTTGCTGATCACGCGCCGCATCGCTTTGGCGTCAAGAATGAGATCAGGATCATATTTCCAGAGCCCCTTTAATTTCTCGCTCTCCGAAGAAAACGCGGATCTTAGAAACTGATTGCCGTTCATCGTTACGTGCTTCGACTGGAAGCTCAGTTCGTAATCAAGCCCGCGAACAGTTTTGCCGCTGCGAATGTAGTTGGACAGACCGCGATCAGCACCATTCACCAACATATCAAAGGACGCGAGTTTTGTTCTATCCTTTAACAGCACACCCCCCTTGGATGCCCCATATGGTTTAGTAGTGGACACCGGAAGATCACTCAAAACCTTTCCCGTCTGTAGGCGAGACATGACGACCCGTTGCGACTTTCCGTTAATCGTGGCAACCGCAAACCTCTGCTCAATAACAAGATTGTTAACGCCAGATAGCCGGGCGGCCTCAGATACACCAACCTCAATTGCCTCGCCAAGCTGATTGTTTGAGGTCTTAACAATTACGTCTTGACCCTCAAATCTGGTCCTGAATACATTTTGCTTGCCCGCAAAGGTCTCCGACACCACACCAACATCAGGCGTTCCTGTTCCTTTGGGCGTGGGCTTGGCCCTCGGCTTCGGCGCTGGCGGAACCGCCTTGGCGCCGGCCGGGCTGACTCCGCTGACCCGCGTTGTAACCACGCACCGGCATTGGATCGTATCGGCGCCGGGCGCGAAAGGGTCTCCCGGGAAGCGAAGCGAATTTCCGAGCCCGCTAATGAACGGGAGGGCATTTTCTCCGTTCAGCCTGCGAATTTGCCCGTCCATGAATCGGTGGCTTTTCCGCTCGCGGTCATCGAGCCTCGTATTCCACTCAAACGTGACCTTGGTCGGATCTACCTTGCCCGCCTCGACCGCCTGATCGATCAACTCGCGCTGGCCCGCATGGACGGCTCTGAGCGATTCCGTCCGCGCGATCACCTCGGATCGATATTTGAGGTAGCGCTCGCGGTAGCGAGTCGTCATGCGGTCGATTTCCTTGTTGCTCAGCGCCCGGCCGTCGGCGAATGCCCGGCGAACCGTTGGATCGAAACGGCGGTCTCTGAGCTCTCGCTCGAGCGCCTCGAGATTTCCGCCTTGGAGAAGGCTTCTATAATTCTCCACAGCGCGCTCTTGGAAGGGTGTGAGGCCGATAGCCTCGCGGAATAGGCGAGCCTGCGCGCGAGGATTGATCCCGGCCTGTGTGCCCCTCACAAGCGCCTGACGCGTCGCTTGCGTCATGTCCGAGGAGAACCCTTGGATCATTCGAAATTTCTCGTCCCTCAGAAAGCGCACCGCTCGATTGTTCGTGATATCGAAATCGATGTTCAATTCGAGCGCGCCCGCGAAAAACGTAGCCATATTGTTCGACGAGATCTGGAAAATGCTGCTCGTCTCATTCGAGAGTCGGCCGCCGAGATCCGCGCCCGCGCGCTGGACAGCATCGGCAACTCGCCCGCTCTCGATCAGATCGGCGATCTCCTTGAGCGAGGTATCTGATTTGATGCTGTTGACGATATCGAGGAAACCACGCTGGATCCGAGCGTCGGCCGACGAGAGTAGCGCCTCGATCCTGGCCGCTTGATCGACCGCCGTTGCCATAGATCAGGGCCCCACATTGCATTCGTAGAGGGCACCCGCCGGATCGCGCTTCACGCCACCCTCGAGGATCGAAAAAGTCTTTCCCTCTTCCGCGCTCTCGATCTTGTCCCCCGGCAAGGGCTCGACCGTGAGCGGCAAGGAATTTCCGAAAATGACGAACGTGCGGCCGGTCCTCGCCGGGGCCCCGTCGCTCGCCTTGACCTCGCGCTCCTCCATGAACGCCCGGCACGCGACCCGAGTTTCGGTGATCGCCCGCCCGGCCGTGGGCTCCAGGGGATCGCGGCGCCCCTTGCGAAAGGTGATCAGGACCGCCGGAAAGGATCCTTTCGCGGCTTGGAAAACGGTATCAATCGTCTTGGCGATCCCGATGCCGAATATGTCCGGGCGGGGCATCAGGCGATTCCATGAACGATGGAATAATCCTCGAGCGACTCGGAGTCATCGGATCCGCCGATGCTCTCGGCGATCAGCCGCGCGGTGACAAGAAAGGGAGAGATCAACGCCATGATATCCGCCGTGAACGCCTCTCCAATTTCCGGCCGGAAGAATTCGACCTTCGCCGATCCGGCGCCGGCCGCCTTGAGATTGGATCCGGTGCCATCGCCCTGAGCGACGCTCGGATCGATTGAAATCTGAGCCGCCAGAATGATCGAGGCGTCGATCACGTCCTGTTCGGCCGTCGGTGTAGCGCCGTCCAGCCAGTCCAGGCGATCAAAGCGCCGGGTTGATCCGACCAGAGCTTGGCCCTTGGCATCGACGCTCAGCGCCGTCCACAGAGCCGCGTAGGCGGCCGAGGCCGCGAGATAGAGATCAGCCGTCGCCACGTCAGCCACGGTTGTGTAGGGGTTGCCGCCAATCGTTACCGTTGCCATCAGATTTCGCCTTCCTCTGGTTCCTCGCCCTCGCGCCCGATCAGCGACTCGTCGAGATCCTCTGACTCGTCCCTTTCCTCGAATGGCAAGCCGAGGCGCCCGTAGATATCGCGGACGACAGGATCATTCGGGAGAATGGTTGACCCGGCCGTCGCCAGATCCCGCAAAACCGTCGCGATCTCGCCCACATCGTTGAAGCTGGGCGATGCCGGTTTAAGCTCGGGCATTAAAGCGGGGTCGAGCCCGTTGAGCTTCCAGATCGGGTCCACGAGATCCCGCTCGTAGGTATCGGCGATCTCTTGCAGCGTCGCATCTATGATCAGGAACAGTTGCGCCGCCTTTTGCTCGGATAGGGCGAATGACCCGGCGCCGTCCCCGCCGAGAAGAAGCTGCTCGCAACCCATGATCCGCGCCAGATCCCGGTTGGTCCGCTCGATGGCCACATTAACCGCGTCGAGCCCTTTCGATTCCGCCTCGAGCAGATCGATCCCCCATTGGTGGGTCTGGGATGGCGAGGCGGCGTCGTCCTCGCCCGAATATACCGCGGAGTCGAGGATCAGAGATTTGTCGGGGGTGCGCACAGGATTTTTAAGGAAAGTGCGAAGCGCCTCGAGCGATGACTCGGCATCGGCGGCCTTGATCTTTTCGGCGGCGACCTCGGCATTCAATCCGGCGAGCGGGGCGCGGCCGATTGGGATGCCGCCCAGATCCGTCTCGAATCCCATCGTTTCCAGCTTGAGAAGTTTTTTCAGGCGCTCGGCCGGGTCGACCATGTGCCGCAAGATCCCGAGACCCTCGGGCGAATCGTTGAGGCTGTCGTCGACCAGATAGACGATCCTGTTCCGGGGCAGGAATATCTCGGCCCCGGTGTGCGGCGAGCGCTGCCAAACGCCGTGGACCTCGCCCGAGTCCTCGACCGCCCACCGCTCGATGGTCTTTTGAGCGCGCGGGGCAATATCCTTGAACGTCAGAACATTGTCCTTTTTGACCATCGTCCACTCTTGGATCGAGAACCCATAAAAGACGTATGCCGCTGATCGGCGCACGATCCGCCGCCATGAGGTGGCGGGGTCTTCGATGAGCCATTCCTCGAGCATCTCGGCATGGGCCCGGGCCTCGCCGGAATCGTCGACCGGCTCGACTGTCCAATCAGCCCGGGCAATCAGATTGAGAAAAAGCCGGATGCAAGCGCCGACAATCGAGGCATTGACGAGGATATCGGTGAAAGTCTGATAACGGGTAATCCCGAGCAACTTCGGGTTTCTCTCACCGCTCTGGATATATCCGCCGAATGCGGTTGTCCCCGAGACCCCGAGCGCGATCCTCGGGTTTGAGCGGACAGTCGGAACAAGGGGGCGACCGCGAATGTCAACGAGGGCCATCAAACTTCTCCTCAGCCGACGCTCGGGCCAGCGCCCACCCGTGATCTCTTGCGCCCGACGAGCTCATGATACGCCCCCGAGGACGCATCTACCAGATCATCGATCTGATCCCCGTGGGCCTCGGCGATTTGCTCGTCGAAGCTACAGAGCTCATCTGTAAACATATCGTTCCAGTCGCCCGCACGCAATGAAACCGTGCCGCTCTCCATTCCGGCGGCCAGCGGGCGGGCCCGAATATGCTTGGCGCGGCTCTCGACTGCAAAACCGTGATCGAACGGCTGGTATTTCATGGCAAAGTGTCGGCGGAGCATTTTTCCGGCCGCGCCCGGTTCTTGAGGAAAGACGACTCGGCACCGGCCTTTGAAAAGCTCGTCGTCCTTTTCGCAGATTCGATACATCTCGCGCTCGGCCTTGCCCGGGCCATATTGGAACCGCAAGGCGTCAAGCACCCAAACATGGCCCTCGGCATCAAGTCCCATGAGAACCCCCGCTGTGTGATCGCCCTCGCCCTCGCTCGCCGCGAGATCCCAGCGCCGGCAGACCCGAACCATTTTCGGAATCTCGCTCGGGGGACGCACGCGGAACCACTCGCGGTTGAAAAATCCGCCGTCGGTCAGGCGCGGCACCTGTTGGTAGAGAGAATTCCAAGTCCTTTTGATTTTCTTGAATCGATCCCAATGGCCCGGCTTGAACCATTGCGGCCACAAGCCCTCGCCGATCTTGCGGCCGAGAGGATCATCGGGGCGGTCGGCCTCGGCTGGAACGCGCACGACATTCCAGACGCGGCCGTCGCGGCAAGAGATCATCCCGCTTTCGCCATTCCATTCTGTCGGCAAGATCGATCCGGCGAGATCGTCGGGGGCCCACCGCGTCATGATCAGGCAGATTGCGCCGCCGGGGACAAGCCGAGGCTCGAGCGTATCCTCGAATTCCTCGCGGATCCTCACCTTGATCACCTTGGAATCGGCGTCCTGCCTGTTCTTGATAGGATCGTCGATGATGAGGAACTCACAGCGATTGCCGCCGATCCCCGAGAGGATCCCGCCGCCGAGGTATTCGGAATTGTTTGACAGCGCCCATTCTTGAGCTGCTTTGGTATCGCCCCGAAAATCTGTATTGAAGATCCCGGCAAAATGCGGCGAGCGGACCACGGCCCGGGCCCGGCGGCCGATCTTGCGGCTCAGATCAGAGCCGTAGCTCGCGGCGATCACGCGAAATCCTGGGTGCCGGCCCATGAAAAAACTCGGGCTCACGATGCTTGCGTAAGTCGTCTTTGCCGAGCCGGGGGGAAACATGAGCATGACGCGGCCCGAGTCAGAATAGACCGCCTGTTCGACTGAATTCATAATCAGAATATGATGCGCGGCGACCGAGGTCTCGATCTTGTGAAACAGCCATTCGTCCTCGTCCTCTGACAAGGGCTTCCCGGGGATATCAATTGCGAGAGAAAACTCGGCGATGGATTTTCGGGCGCGCTTGCGGGCACCCATGACACCAGCCGCTTGAACGCCCTCAATTCTCGAGAACGGCCCGAGCTTGACCGGGCGCGCTTGCGCGGGGAGATTCATGCGGAATCATCCGGCTCTGAAAAGCCCCGGCGGTCGAGAAGGATTGAGGCGGCGATCTGTTGCATTTTAGAGCCTCGGACGAGGTGCGAGATCGCGGTCACATTTTCCGACTCCTCGATGCAACCCAAGCCGGAATCAACAGCCTGTTGGGCGGAAACTCCGCACCTCTTGCACCATCCAGTTAAGAGATCGTAATCGTGGGACTCGGACATATCTTATCCTCTGCTTTGCCGGGGCCAATTCTACCAATTCAGGGGATTTTTGAAAGCCCGGGGAATGTCAAGGACGCCGCCCGCTCAAATTGGCGGCCAGCGTCCCGGGATCCTGGCCCTCGCTTTCGGATTGTTCCGAGGCGGCGGCGGTGCTAACCTCGCCAAACATCAGAGAGGAGATCAGCGATGGGCGAAGCGGCGAAAGCACGGGCAAAAGTTGTCGGAACGCTTTCTATCCGGGTCAAACGAGCCGGATCAGACACGTGGGAAGATCATGGAACGGTCCCCGCTTACGAGGTTCCGGTAGAGCCCGAGGCCGCCCCCGAGCCCGAGACCAGCGCGAAGCGCGAGGAGAAATAGACGATGGCAACGGTTTTCACGACGGTCGGCGCTACAAAGATCACTGACTTGCTCGACGAAACGATAGTCGCCCCGACGGATTATCATGTGGGCCAAGGCACCGGCGCCGGCACGGCGGCAATCGGCGACACGACTCTTTTCACCGAGGCGAGCGAGTCGCGGGTCATCGGGACTGCCAGCCAGCCCACCACTGTTACCAATCGCTGGGTTGCGACCATCGTCGCGGATGGCACCAAGACGGTCACGAATGCGGGCCTCTTCGACGCCTCGACGGGCGGGAATATGTATATCAAGGGGGACTTCACCGGGATCCCGGTGAACTCGAGCGACAGCATCGAATTCACTTTCGAGCTCGCTCATTCCTGATCCTCTCCGCGCGGGCTCTCTATCCGGGGGGCCCGCGAGGCGCGAACGGGTTTGGACATTCGCGCTGACCTCAAAGGAGCAAGTTCATGGTCACCTTCACCCCCGAAAATTTCCTCATGGCCGAGGACGCGCTTGATAGGATTGCGGCGGACGCAACCCAGCACATTCGGCTTGTGGACGAGGCCATCGTCAGGATGGAAAATGCGGTCACTCGCCTGCAAGCCATGCAAAGCGACTGGACCCCTGCCGTGCAGTTTATCGACGCTCAGGTAGTGGCCAATCCAGCCGATGCGGAGTGGCTTTCGCTGCAAGCGAGAAAAGATAAAATGGTCACAGACTTTTTGGCCATGCGCGACCTGGCCATTGCCGTGAGGGATGCCGCTGTCACTGCGCGAGCCTAGCTCGTGGCCATCCCTGTCTTTGATAGTTCCGGTGCTGTCGCGGTTGGGACAAGCGGCAACCTGTCTGTTAATTTTCCGGGGACTATAAGCGCCGGCGATTTTCTACTGCTGACATTTTACCAGCGTGACGACGCTACTGTTGCGACCCCCACCGATTTCACCTTAATTGGCACGGCCACGGGCAGCGGCTCGCAGCGAACCTATGCTTGGTTTAAAGTTGCCGACGGCACTGAAACGGGCTCCGTCACAATCGCCACCACTGGCGGAAATGTCCAGATGGGGATTATGCACCGCTACACTGGCGGTAATACGATTGAGGGCATAGGGACCTTAGACAATCACGACAAAACGGTTTCCCATCCGAGTATTACCACGACCGGGACCGACCGCCTTGCTATTGCAGTCACTTCCATCAACGACAACGAAGAAGCTTCAATTGAGTCATTTACTGGAGAAACTGGCGGCGATTTTACCCTCGATGACGATGAATTCACCACCACCGGCAGTGACGGCCACCTGTCGGTGCAGTCGGCTGGCATGGCGTCCTCGGGAACTATCTCAGGCGGATCATGGACTATCGACACTCCGAATGATGAAAGCTGGGGCACCGTCGGGTTTGCTCTCTTCTTCGTCACCCCGGCTATTCCAAAGGTCAAGGCTTTCCGATTCTACGATGATGACGGGAGCCCAAGCGAGAGCGCCTCCACCGCGCTCGCCGCCCAAGACACTGACATTACGGTTGATGCCGCCGAGGCTGATGATGTTGTTCATCTTCGGTTACGGGTCGATGAAACCAACGCCGGCAATGGCAAAACAACAGACGACTGGCAACTTCAATCAAAGCTCAATGCCGGATCTTGGCAAGACGTTAACGGCGGTTCGACTAATGTAAGGTCGGCGGACATCTTAGGCGCCACGCCGGTCCTCGTAGATCACACCAAACAGATTAACACGACCAAAACCGCCACCATCACTTTGACCAAACCGTCACCCGTTAATACCGGCGACCTCCTCTTGCTGCTGGTAGGAACTGAGTCAACTAGTCCAAACCAGTGGACTGACAATTTAACCGGGTGGAATGTTCATCTAGCAACTCAGGTGAACACCGAAAGTCACGCGATCTTTTGGCGTATTGCTGATGAAACCGAAGACACAACTATAGATGTTGTAGCGGCTAGTTCTAACGGACTAATGGGGTATTATCTCGTGATCAGTGGAGTCGATACCTCTGATCCATTCAGCGGCGGATTTGTGGATACTGACCCCACTGATGCCTCAGTCCACACTTTTAATGAGGTCACGACTGATCGAGGTAATTGCCTAGGCTTCTATTACGCAAACTACGGTGACGATGGCACGACTTTCACCGTCGCATTGGATTGGATCGAGAAGGACGAGGGAACCGGCGCTATCAGCGGCGATATAATCTCGTCCTGTTTTGGCACACAAAGTCTAACTACAGCGGGCGCATCTGGTGATGCAGTAGTCACGGCCTCTGTGTCTGTTGGCGCTGGCGGCACTCTTTTTGCCGTTCAACCCGATTTCACTTCTGGATCAGCGCTTACCGACGGCGCAGCGACAACAAATCGCGCTTCCGCAGCCAATTGGACATTGAAAGACTCCACGACATTAGTAAGGACTGCGGGCTCTGGAGACTTTGATGTTACTATACCTGGTGGCACGCCTTCTGAGGGTGATATAGTTATTGTTGGTGTGTGGTCGGATAATAATCTTAATGGCACCACAGAGGGTGTAACCGAGACCGGCTATACTGATATTTACCTAGCCGCTGGTAGTGCTCCAGGTTTCCACCTTGCGTATAAGATTATGGGAGCCACGCCTGACACTGTGGTGCAAGTAACGCCGGAGTCAGCGAAGGATTCACCGGTTATAGTTCAGGTGTGGTCAGGAGTAGATACTGCTAATCCAATCGATGCGACAAGAACCACTGACAGCGGCATCGACGATGGGATGCCTGATGCCCCAAGCTATACTACGATAACTGATGACGCATTAGTTTTTGCTGTAGGCGGTTTGGCCAACATTGCTGAGGCCAGTGTCACTGTGCCGAGTGGTTATTCAAACCTCAGTGCTCAGGAAACCAGTGACGGGGCTCCTAGCGACTGCACGGGCATGATTGCCTCTAAGCAACTTGCCACAGCCGGTGCGGAAAATCCGGCTGTTTTTGGGGGCAGTGGGGACGATTCTTGGGAATCTGTCACATTTGCCCTGCGACCTGATCCCGGGACAGGAATCGGCAACCCGGGCAGCGGCAGCTTCGTCGCGGGCGAACAGGAGTCGAAAAATGGTTTGATCGAAGATCGACAGCTTACGGCAAGCAATTTCACCGAGCATGTTTTTGCGATAAGGCTCATTAGCGCCAATCTGGTTAACACCGACACACTTGATTTCCGGCTCCGCCTGAACGGCGCCGACTTCACCAACGATGTCGTGCCGGGAATCACCATCGGGGCCACGGGCGGGGGCTCAGCAACCATTGCGGCTACGCACACGGCGGCCGCCTCGCTCTCTCTTGTGCTCGATGCCAAGCGCACGCTGGCGGCGAGCCATGCGGCGGCGGCGACGCTCACCCAGCCCGCGACATTCCGCCGGACCTTGGCCGCCTCGGCAAGCCATGTGGCGAGCCTCACTCAGCCCAAGACGATCCGCCAGACACTTGCGGCGACGCATAGCGCGGCGGCGACGCTCACCCAGCCAAAGACGATCCGCCGGACCTTGGCGGCGGCGCATAGCGCGGCGGCGACGCTGAGCCTTGAGCTCGATCTCGATCTTACGCTAGCGGCCGCGCATGTTTCCGCCCCGACCCTAAGCACAATCACCGCTCGCCTTGAGTCGATCCTAGCGACGCACACCGCCGCCGCGACGCTCACGCCGTCGCTGATGAGATTTCAAACGATCTCGGCCTCACACACCGCCGCCGCCTCTCTGGCTCAGCCAGCAACATTCCGGCGCACGATTGCCGCCTCACACACCGCCGCCGCCTCTCTGACGGCATTCGAGCGGGGATTCATCACCCTTGCGGCCTCGGCCCTGCACACCGCGACGCTCACCCAGCCCAAGACGATCCGCCGGACCTTGGCGGCGAGCCATGCGGCGGCCGCGACTCTCGCGGCAATCGCTGGCGAAGATGAGCAATCTGTTCTTGCCACGGCGACGCATGCCGCCTCGCTCACGCTGATTGCCAGTTTCAAGCGCACCCTCGCGGCCTCTCATGCGGCGGCGGCCACGCTCTCGCAACCAGCGACATTCCGGCGCTCGATCACAGCGGCCCATGCGGCGGCGGCCACGCTCTCGTTGCTGCTCGATCTCAAGCGCACGCTGGCGGCCTCGCATGCGGGCGCGGCCACGCTCTCGCAACCCGCTACATTCCGCCGAACTCTGGCGGCCTCGCATTCGGCGGCCGCCTCGCTCACGGCTTTCGAGCGTGGATTCATCACGATTCCGGCGACGCATGCGGCGGCCGCCACGCTGAGCACGATTGCCGCCCGGCTCAAGAGCCTCAACGCGGCCCATACAGCCGCCGCCTCTCTCTCGGATATCACCGCGCGCAAGATCTCTATCACGGCCTCCCATAGCGCCGCCGCGACGCTCACAGCCCCCGCTACATTCCGGCGCACTCTCGCGGCCTCGCACACAGCGGCGGCGACGCTGACTCCGCTCGAGAAAACGGTTCAGTCGATCCTGGCCACGGCAACGCATGCGGCGAGCCTGTCGACGATTGCGGCCCGGCTGATCTCGATCATCGCAGCCCATTCGGCGGCCGCGACGCTCACGGCCCCGCCGACATTCCGGCGCACGCTGGCGGCCTCGCACACAGCGGCGGCTTCGCTGTCAGCGTTTGAAGAGGGCAAGGTTTCAATCCTTGCCTCGCATGCCGCCGCTGCGACCCTGACCACAATCGCGAGCTTCAAGCGCACCCTTGCGGCGGCGCATTCGAGCTCGGCCTCGCTCACGGCATTCGAGCGGGACAAGATAACGCTCGCGGCCGCGCACACGGGCGCGGCGAGCCTGTCGACGATCACGGCCCGGCTGATCACGATCTCGGCCTCGGCAACCCATGCCGCGACTCTCTCGGCGGTCGGGGGGATCGCTCAAGACGTTCTCGCCTCGGCGACCCATGCCGCAAGCCTCAGCACTATCACGTCGCGCCTCAAGGCTCTCACTGCCGCCCATGCGGCGGCCGCCTCGCTCACAGCCCCCGCAACCTTCCGCCGGACCCTGGCAGCCGCGCACAGCGCCTCGGCGAGCCTGACCGCTTTCGAGCGCGGCTTCGTCACGCTGAGCGCGAGCCATGCGGCGGCGGCGACGCTGACGACTGATCTGACCATTCGCCAATCCGTTCTGGCGAGCCATTCGGCGACCGCCTCTCTCGTTTTCGTCGTCACCAGAAAGCGCACGCTGGTCGCCACGGCGACCCATGCCCCGGTTCTGTCGCGGCTCGGAGACTTCAAGCGCACCCTTGCGGCCTCGCATGCGGCGGCGGCGGCGCTGACAGCCATCTCGGGCAAAGAAGCCATCCTCTCGGCGAATTCCTTGCATGCGCCGACGCTTCTCGCCATCGCGAAGCGGGTAAGAACGCTCGCCGCCTCGGCCTCGCATGCCGCAACGCTGACGCTGATCTTGTCGGCGCGCCGGACCCTGGCCGCCTCGGCCTCGCATGCCGCGAGCCTGACCACCGAAGTGACCCTTCGGCAATCCCTGTTGGCGAGCGCGGCGCATATTGCTACTCTTGTCCCGATCATCCGGCTCGGTGGCGGGATTTTCGATCTGCTCGGAAGCCGGGAACTGACCACGGAGCTCAAGGGCAACCGAACGGGTGCTTTGTTCACCGAGCTCAAGGGCCAGAGAGAGGCGACCACGAACCTGATCGGGAGCGTCGGCAATGACTGAATACAACCAAGATTTCCAGATGAAATCCGGGGACGACCGCGTGCTCAGATTCACCAATAAAGACGACGGCGGCGGGGCCCTCGATCTCAGCGCTGGAACCCTGAGATGGGGGCTCAGCGCGGTCAAGGACTTCACGGGCGTCCCGGCTGTCTCGAAAAGTAGCGGCTCGGGGATCGTCGTCGAGGGCGCCCCGACCCTCGGGATTTGCCTCGTGGATCTCGACCCGGCTGACACCGCCGCCTTGAAGGGCCGATTTATTCAAGAGCTCGAATATACCGACGGCGCCGGGAAAGTCTCGACGCTCTCAACCGGAGTTGGCAAGATCATAGCCGACATGGTTATCACCTGACCCGAAAGGAAACCCGATGTTCTGGTTCTCGTTCTCTATCCATTTTCTGATTGAAGCGTGGCTGGCGCTCGCCTTGCTCGATCTCGCGATTCGTGCTGGACCGAACCTGACCGGCGAGAATCCCGCCGGCCGCCTGTTCCTCAAGGCTCTGGTATGGCCCATCGCCCGGCCTTTCGGGGCGTTGTTTTGGGCCCTCGGTTGGGCGGCCCGAAAGCTCGGGATCCGGCCGCTTATGTGATCATCCCCCCACGCGCCGAGTGCGGAAGAACCCCTTGAAGCTCGGGATCGTTTCCATGAGCCGCCTCGCATAGTAGGCTACATGGTTGTTGTTGATCTTGAAAAGCTCGCCCGAGGTTCTAACGCTCGTTTCCCAGCGAACGCGGTGCATGATGGCGTCGGCCGAGAAATGCTTGTGTCCGGCTGTTTGCGCCTCAAAGGCAAAGAGCTGGAATAGGGCAAAGACCCTCGGATTTTTCAGGTGGAAAGCCTCGAAAGCCTCGGCCAGAGCGTTGCGCTTGGTTCCGTCAGTCATGGCGGGATCCTCTCGGGTGATTCGGGCGCGCCTTTCATTTGCTTTGCCCACCAATCCGCTCCAAAGGCGCTCAAGAGCAGACCGGATGCAAACGGCATCAGGAATTTTGCCAGATCGGCAATGTGTGTCGACTCGGTCGCGGCCGACCAGAGGAGCAAGAGGATCTCGACCGCCATGATCGCGAAAGAGACCTCTCGCTTGTAGGTTTTCTTGGCTCGCTCGGGCATGACTACTCCAGCTTGATCCATCCTTTTGGATCCTCTGAGATTATCGGGTCGCCGTCCATTTCCGACGCAAATCCGCTATCCCAAACTCCGTTTATCCAGCGGACAACGACAAAGCCCATAAATTCTTCATCAACCACAATGGCGGATCCGTCGTCCGGGGCATCGGCCATCGGCCTCAATTCTGTCATTCGCTCAGACCCTCATTTTCAATTTTGGCGCAAGACTCGCATTCGGCTGAGATAGCGCTTGGCGAGCAGATGGCTTGATCCCTCCCAGCGCGAACTCGGCTTAACCTGATAGATTCGCCAGAGCCACCAGCAATGAAACAAGATCGAGTCTTGAGCCGGGTTGGCGTCCATTCCATGCTTTTTCCAAAAGCGCCAGTTGCCGCGCTCTTGCTCGATGTGGAGCTTGTGGGTGAGCGGGACGACATAGGGGATCGAGGGCTTTCGGCCCATGCCGGGTAGCTCTTTTCCCCACCATGAGTCGCAACCGCGGATGTGCGCAACTTGGACCGGTGTGGCCCCGGAAACGATGCACGGGAGCGCCGCGATCCACCCAAAATAGAGCGATTCCTCGTGCGAGTGCCTGTCTGGAATCTCGCCGATCATAGATCTGGCCCCTCGGTCTCGACGCAGTGCACGAGGGCCCCGTCTAGGAATCTCCCGAGCGCATCGCACTTGGCTTTCGTGATCCCCCACGACACCGCAGCGAATTGGTCGGGATTCGAATCCGGCCGCCATGCGACGATGACAACGCCCTCGGCCCTCAAGAGCTCGCCGAGATGGCGCGCGTCGCTGATCCTCAGAGCCCTCACGGGTGGCCGCCGAGCATTGCGAGCCCGCCCCCCATGACGAACTGAGCGAGCCATACGCCCGCGAGAAAGCCGAGCACGAGCCCCGCCAAGAATTTCCACATTTCAGTTCTCCTCCGTTTCGCCGAATGGCTTTCCTCTATTGAGGGCCCCGCCGATATCGTCGAGGACCGCCCTCAAGTGCTTGACCTCGCCGCCCTCGCCGATCCGTTCGCGGACCCGCCGCATCGCCGAGGAAATCTCGTTCATCCTGGCTTGGGGATCGAGCCCGAGCAAGCGGGCCAAAGCCTCGCGATCTGCCGAGATATTGGCCTTTTCCGCCTCTTGCTGTCTCCACTGAAACTTTTGGTGGGCCAGCCGGTCGGCCTCGGCTCTCTCGCTCAGCTTTTTAGCGTAGCTCTTGAGATCCTCGATCCTGTCGCGAGCGGCCACCGTGTCTTTGAGAATCTCGGCAATCTCTGATCCGAGATCGTCCCTCAGTTTTCGGGCGACAAACCACGGCTCGGCCGTCCGAGGCGAGGGCTCTCGGCCAACCTCGGCGCGCGAGGAATCGAAGGCGATCTTGAACAGCGCGAATTGCGGGATCACAACCGGGTTGAAGATCGGGCGCCGGGCCATTCGCCACACATTCTCGCTTCGCACGATCAGCCCGGCCGCTCGGGGAATCTCATCCTTGTTGGCGAGCCCTTTCGGAATCGCAAAGACGACGCCAGTGGAAAACTTGAGATATTTTGTCCATTTCCCCGAGGCTGTATCGCGCATGAGATCCGAGCGAGTCACCTTGCATTCATAGGAAATCGGCTCCGGGCTCTGGTAGCTGTGGCAAATCGTGAACACGTCGGGCCGAGGCGATCCCGCCGGGCCGAGTTGCATATCCAAGAACGCGCGCCGGCCGGTGCGGTGAATGAGGTGCTCGGCGAGATCCCGGGCGAGATCGTCGTGCTTCCATTGTTCAGCCATGCTCGAGCTCACCATACGGCCCCTCGAGCGCGGCCTCGGCGACCCACGGGAGCCGGGCATAGCTCTTGATGAAATCGGCCATCTCGTCGACGCGCCGGAATACGAAAGGCGTCGTCCAGCAATCGGGATCGAACCCCACGCCGACCCAAGCCCCATGCGCCGGGTGCCAAGTCAGGATATAGGGTCGGCGGCCCTCAGTGAAGCCGAGGAAATATCCGGGCTCGCCCTCGGGCGGGAATCCGGGGCGCTCCTCATATTTCCAAAGCGTGAAGTCTGTTGGTTCAGCCATGATCGATCCCCTCTTGAGGTTGCGCCTCAGTTAGCTTGCTCTGAGGAACAAAGTATGCGGGCCGCCCGCCCGCCGGGTCTTTCCAGAACTCGGGCCGCTTTGCTTCCAATCCGAGGATGAAGCCACGAATTTCGTAGGTGCCATTCCTGCCGGTCAACAGATAGAACCTCGCGTCATCCGCATCCTCTTTGTGGACAATCAAATCGTGCCAATCCTCAGACCGCGTGCGGACCTCAATCGCTCCGATGTCGCCGCTTGATAGATCGTGGAGCTTGCCGTCCCAAAAAAGCCCCAAGTGGCTCGCCAACGCGAGCTCGCCGAGGCAACCCTCGATATGCAATTGCCAGTCGCTTTTGCCATTAGAGCCGTGAGCATCAGCCCGGCCCTTTTTCAAGTTCGAGACTTGGCGCATACCGCCGACGAGTAGCGCAAGCATCATTTGGGATGGGGTGAGAGAAACCCGCATGTCATATCCCCTCGAATGTCCGTTCAACGAATCCAATTGGCGGCGCGCCGGGCGACGACCGCCCTCATGCGCTCCACCCCGGGTGTATCCCGCGCGGCGTTCGCCCGGACCTTTTCGTGCATGCTCAAAATCGAGCGCCGGCCCGGTCCGATCATATGCGGGCGAGAGGGCCCCGAGCTTTGGGCCGTCATGGCGTCGCGGAAGGCCATCATGCTGGCGGCCGCCCCTCCCGTGATCCGGCTCATTCCGGCGACGAG
>SDBT01007334.1_pt1 | contig 18150 bp, 17 predicted proteins | sample 2277101 | NCBI WGS metagenome assembly SDBT01 (sample SAMN10404973, study PRJNA504765) | marine sediment metagenome | isolation source: marine sediment core GS10_PC15, 103 cmbsf | place: Arctic Ocean: Southern Knipovich Ridge | collected 2010
AGTCAGGCGATTGAGACGGGCGCTCAGATTATTCGGGATTTTCCGAACAGCAGGATGGCAGAAGAGATTCACGAGAAGTGGGATGCGCTGAAGCAAAGGGCCGAGCAGGGCGGCTGAAAGGCTGCCTGGCTGCGGAAATATGCATCCGGGGTGGCTTTAGAGCAAAAAAATATCAAATTTTAGATTTTTTCCTTGCAAAATCGGAAAGAACCGTGGTAGAATTGGGGTAGATAAAGAGTGAAGGCAGGTCAAAAGTCGTAATATTATAATTTTTGTTTTGCCATCATAATTTGTAACACCTTCATACCGACCCGCCTTCCAAACTTTAGGTTAGCTGCGTTATTGCTCTGTTGCGCCTTTTGATTCAGGCGTCAAATTTGGACAATAAGATGGGCACGAAACTGAAAAGTTTGGCACACGGCTGCGTCTTAGCGATGCGCAAAAACAGATATTATCTAAATCGGGCATCCGCGCGCAGCCTGTGCCGTTATTATGAATCTGTCATAAATTTTGAAAGGGCGGAAAAATGATTAAGAGAACAAATCTAAAGAATTGGCTGGTAATAATAGCACTTCTTTTCGCAATTCAGTATTCGCTTACGCCAAAAGCCTGGGCTGGTTCTCTCGTGGGCTGGGGGCATATGGCTGTCGACAGCAACGATTTTGTCGCGGGCAACTTCGTCGCCCTGGCAGCAGGAGGGTCGTTCAGTCTGGCCTTGAAGGCCAACGGCAGCATCGTAGGATGGGGGGGTAACTATGTTGGTCAGGCAACGCCGCCTTCGGGAAATGAACTTTGTGGCTGTCTCCGCAGGGGAGGAACACAGTCTTGCCCTGAGGGCCGACGGCAGCATCGCAGGATGGGGGTCCAACCGTTATGGTGAGGCAACGCCGCCTTCGGGAAATGACTTTGTGGCTGTCGCCGCAGGGGCGTATCATAGTCTTGCCCTGAAGGCCGACGGCAGCATCGTAGGATGGGGGCGCAACGATTATGGTCAGGCAACGCCACCTTCGGGAAATGACTTTGTGGCTATCTCCGCAGGATATTACCACAGCTTGGTTCTGAAGGCCGACGGCAGCATCGTAGGATGGGGGCGTAATCGTTCTGGCCAGGCAACGCCACCTTCGGGAAATGACTTTGTGGCTGTCTCCGCAGGGGGGCACTACAGTCTTGGCCTCAAGGCCGACGGCAGCATCATAGGATGGGGGCGTAACGATTACGGCCAGGCAGGGCCACCTTTGGGAAATGACTTTGTGGCCATCTCCGCAGGGTTGTACCACAGTCTCGCCCTCAAGGCCGACGGCACCATCGTGGGATGGGGGCGTAATCTTTATGGTGAGGTAAGGAGGTCTCCTTCGGGAAATGACTTTGTGGCTGTCTCAGCAGGGGCGTTTCACAGTCTCGCCCTGAAGGCCGACGGCAGCATCGCAGGATGGGGGCGTAATGATTATGGTCAGGCAACGCCGCCTTCTGGAAATGACTTTGTGGCTATCTCAGCAGGGCGGTATCACAGTCTTGCTATAAAGGAAGTTGGCCCACCGCCAATCGAAGCAGAAATCAAACTCGTCCCGGATACGCTCAACCTGCAAAGCAAAGGCAGATGGCTCACCTGCTATATACTCCTTCCGGAAGGCTACAATGCTGCCCAGATAGAACCTAATAGCGTTCTGCTTGAAGAAGAAATCCCGGCAGACAGGGTGGTATTAGAGGGGCAAGGTGCTATGGTCAAGTTCAGCCGCTCAGCGCTTCAGCAAATCCTTGGTGAGTTGGAAACACCTGCCGAGGTGGAACTGTTGGTGAGCGGCGAACTTTCTGACGGGACCTTTTTCGAGGGTACGGATACCATCAGGGTGATAGAGAAGCGCGGCGGAAAAGCGCCGAAGTAGGAACGGCAGGGATTTAGACTGGCGTTCTTACTGGAAGTCGAAGAGCGACTGGGTTTTAATCATCGTCACCTGGTCGGGATAGGCGGCGAATGTATGGATGTGCAGTTCGGTCCGTCTGGCCTCGAAGTCGATATAGCAGAACGGCTGAAGGCCGCCGATTTCCAGCTCAGGGAATTTTACAAAGACACCGCGATTTTGTGCGAAGCGTTCGAGGTCGAGGTGGCTCTGCCGATAGAGGTTGGGACTCATTTTCTCGATTTGAAAATCGGTCATATAGCTTACGCCGCGGCTGAGGCTGCATTTGTGCGAGCGCGGGCCGCGAAATCTGAACCGTTCAATCAGTCCTCGCTGCGGGAGCATCTGTCCGGGGGTGCTTACGACCTCGCTGAGGCAGAGACCCTTGGTGTAGACGCTGACAACGTGCGTGCAGCCGGTGACCCAGATATCAGCTTCGTATTTACCGGTTTTTAGCTTCCGCTTGGCGTAGAGCTGGAAAAGCTCCGGATGCAGCGGTCTCTGAAAGAGACTGAAGGACAGTTCTTCAATAGCAACATTGATTTGCGGTAGTTCCATTAAGAGTTCCTAAACACAATACTGACCAGCTACCAACTTGACATTATTGTACAAAAAATCGCCGCAAAATTCAAGTGCAATATCAGTATTGATAAGGCCGGTTTCGCCGCTTATAGGACTATTGTTCTGCAAGTTCTGAAGGTTAAAAGACTAACGGCGGGCAAGTTTTTTTAAAAAAATTTAGAAAGCAAAAGCAAGGATGGGAGATTTTCACTGGTGAAAGAAAGCGGCGTTGATAACGGTAGCAATAACGTCGTAGAAGGCATGGGTTCCTGCGGTAATGCCGAAACCGCGAATCGCAAAGAGCACGGCGAAATAGACGCCTGCAGCGGTACGAAAGCCGAACTCGGTCCAATTGAAAGGAGCGGCCCGACCGAACTGGCCTTCCAGATATACTATATGATGATGCGCGCTAAATAGTGCCGCCGAGACAAGCACGGCAAGGATGATAGAGTTTTTTCGACTGAGCCGCAGAAGGTCCTGGAAGACAATCATTAAAAGGCAGATGAGTATCAAGCGAAAGATAAGCTCCTCATAAATCCCCGCTCCTATGCCGGTAACAACGCTGGCCAGGAGCGAATCGCTGTTTGCCTGCTCACGGTCGGTCTGGACGGAAGTCGAGAGACTTTCTTCTGCAACCGAAGAGCAGCTATGGAGCGGCTTGACGCATACCAGGCCGGCGGCGTTGTGTCGGGCGATGTTTTCCTTTGGCTTTGGGGAGCTGCTCAGAAACAGGCTCAACACAATCAAAGGCACAGCAAGCAGGATACACTCAAGAGCCATCGGGCAGATATCACCAAGGGCAAAGGTCCAGCGTTTTCGCGACGAGAGCTGCAGCGCCACCAAAATGACGATGACCACCAAAGGCGGCATTGCCCAGGCGAGCTTGGCGCCGAACCCAAGATATTGGAGGAAATTCTGGAGCCAGACAAACGCGACAACTCGCACCTGCGACTGATTCAAAACATCTGTGTTGATGAGGAAGGTGCCGATTTCGTAGAAGAGGACAAAGGGCAGCAGGAAAACGATGGCGTAAATCGGGCGCGAGGTCCGTTCAAAATAGGAGTCCTGTGCAAAGTTAAACCAGTGACTTGTGTTGTACTTGTATTTGTCCTTCATAGTTGGACCTGAGCATTTTTCCGGCAGCTCATGTTAGCCTTTTGGTGTTAGGGCAAAAAATTGGTTGACCGTCTGGCTCAAATTTCGCAGAGTGTACCTCAAATAAGTCGAGATGACAATAGTCAAGCACAGTAGCCTGATTAGAGCGACAATCAAAAGATGGTAAGCGAACAACTGACTGAGATATATGAGCTGCTTTTGGAGCGGTTTGGGCAGCAGCACTGGTGGCCGGGCGAGACGCAATTTGAGATAATCGTAGGCGCGATACTGACGCAGAACACCAACTGGACAAACGTCGAGAAGGCGATAGAAAATTTAAAATCAGCCCAGTCGTTAACGCCGGAAAAACTCCATGGTCTTGGCATCTCGAAACTGGCCGAGCTTATCCGACCGGCTGGTTATTACAATATAAAGGCAAAACGGCTCAAGACCTTCGTGGAATGGCTTTTTGCCAGTTATGACGGGCAACTGAAGAAGCTGGAGGAGGTTGGCAGCGAGCAGTTGAGAGTCGAGCTTCTGGCTATAAAAGGCATTGGCCGCGAGACAGCCGATTCGATTCTGCTTTATGCTTTTGGCCGGTGCGTTTTCGTTGTGGATGCTTACACGGCCCGGATAGCGGTTCGTCACCGTCTAATCGAGCCGGGAGCCGATTACGAACAGTTGCGAGAATTATTCGAGTCGAACCTGCCGGCTGAACCTGCCCTTTTCAGTGAGTACCACGCGCTGCTGGTAAGGGCAGGTAAAGATTATTGCAGGCCGAAAGCAAGATGCGCGGGCTGCCCACTGGAAAAGCTGCCGCACAGCCTTGATATTGATTATTAACGCGGCATCAGCTATTGGCTGTTTTATATTCTGTATTTGGGCAGAATTGACTCGAAGTGCGCAGGTCTTTTGGATAAAGAGAGTACTCGCGGGCAGCGTGTTTTTCGGGGAAGAGCCGGACAAAGATTTTAAAAAGAGGTTTTCCGAAACGGAGGATACAAACAGACAATGGCTAAACGGTCGAAGACAAACAAGAACACCGGCGACAAAAGCTTGTCCACCAAGGTGATACACGCCGGTGAGCCGAGGAGGAAATACGCCGATTCGCTGACCACCCCCATTATTCAGACTTCCACATTTACATTCAGAAACAGCAAGCACATCGAGGACCTAGGGAGGGGCCTGAGGCAATAAGGGAGGCAGGCTCATCGGAACAAGCTGAGCCGGCGATAGCCTGTGCAAGCCGCGCGCAGGGATAAGTAAACGATTGCCCTGACCAGGCTAACCGCGCGGCTGAAGGCAGGCAGACAGCATTATTTCGGGCCGGGGCGACGGTATATAGGCCTGTCTTGACAAAGAGTCTTTTTTTTGCATAATGGGTATTTTCCTGTTTTTGAGTTGAAAGAAGTTAGAAGGTGCCGCACAAAATCATATCAAAAACCCAGCTTTCCGAAAACACCTTCACTGCCGATGTCGAAGCGCCCCTTATCGCACAGGCGAGAAAACCCGGCCAGTTCGTCATAATCGGCATAAATAACGAATACAGCGAGCGTATCCCACTGACCATTGCTGACGCCGACCATAAAAAGGGTACCATCAAGCTGATCTGGCAGCGCGTCGGGAAAACCACCGCTGAGCTGGCCGATTTAAACGTCGGTGACCAGATCGTCAACGTCGTCGGGCCGCTCGGCAGACCCACTCACATAGAGAGATTCGGGACCGTGGTCTGCGTCGGAGGCGGTATTGGAAGCGCACCATTACTGCCCATTGCAAAAGCCCTCAAAGATGCCGGGAATAAAATCATCGCTATCCTCGGCGCAAGAACCAAAGATCGGCTCGTCCTCGAAGATGAATTTGCACAGATTTCTGATGAGTTGATAATAATGACCGATGACGGCTCATACGGTTTGAAAGGTTTGGTAACTGAGCCGCTAAAAGAAATTTGTGAACGCGACGAAAAACCGGACCATGTTTTTGCCATCGGGCCTGCGATAATGATGAAATTCTGCTGTGAGCTCACGAAGCGGTTTAATATTCCCACCCAAGTATCGCTAAATACGATTATGGTTGACGGCACCGGTATGTGCGGAGGCTGTCGAATTGAATTCGACGGTAAGCCGAAATTTGTATGCGTTGACGGTCCGGAGTTTGACGGGCATAAGGTCAATTTCGACCTGATGATGAAGAGACTGGAGGCCTATAGAAAACAGGAGCAGCAGGCTCACGAACAGTACAAAGAATACAGATGCAAGATAGGTTTGGATAAATGACCGCTTCTGGCAGGTGCGGCGCGGCTGTTAATAAACCATAAATCTTTTAACTATGACAGAAAACCAAAGACAGGAACTTCTGCGACAGCTTCTGGAAAAGCAAAAGAGCGGCAAGCTTAAACCCGCTGACAGATACAAGGTTCCTCCTCAGGAGATGCCGGCACAGGATGCTGTTGAGCGAAGAGGCAACGTCAACGAGGTGGCGCTTGGGTACACTGAGATGCAGGCCCGGCTTGAGGCAATGCGGTGCTTGCAGTGCAAAAACGCCTCATGCGTTGAAGGCTGTCCGGTGCAAATAAGGATAAAGGATTTTATAGCCGCTATTGCTGACGGCGATTACAAAGAGGCTCTTGCAATCATAAAAGAAAACTCGCTCTTGCCGGCGGTCTGTGGCCGAGTGTGTCCGCAGGAGGTCCAGTGCCAGGAGAAATGCACTGTTGGCTTAAAATTCAAGGACGTCAGTAAAGCTGTTTCAATCGGTCGGCTGGAACGATTCATAGCCGACCGGCAGCATGACGAAGGTGGTGTCCCCACTGTGGCACCGGAGACGGGAATGAAAGTAGCGGTTATCGGTTCAGGCCCCGGAGGCATCGTAGCGGCTGCTGATACGAGGAGAGCCGGCCATGACGTCACCATATTTGAGGCCTTCCACAAGCCTGGCGGCGTGATGGTCTACGGCATCCCGGAATTCAGGCTTCCCAAAGCAATTGTGCAGAAAGAAATCGACGTTTTGACCGAGATGGGCGTCAAGACCGTACGCAACTTTATCGTCGGCAGAACAAGAACCATCGCGCAACTGATGAACGAAGATGGCTTTGATGCGGTCTATATTGGCGTCGGCGCGGGTCTTCCAAGATTTATGGGTATCGAGGGTGAGTCGTTGATTGGAGTATACAGCGCCAACGAATACCTGACGCGTGCAAATCTTATGAAGGCTTACGACTTTGGCAAAGGGGCCGACACGCCGATTGCTATGTCAAAGAAAGTGGCGGTTGTCGGCGGGGGTAATGTTGCCATGGACGCGGCCAGGACAGCGGTCAGGCTTGGCGCCGAGAAGGTCTATCTGGTGTACCGCCGAAGCGAAAAGGAGATGCCGGCGCGGGTTGAGGAGGTGCAGCGTGCCAAAGAAGAGGGTATCGAATTTCACATATTGGAAAGCCCAAAGCGCATAATCGGGGACGAGAGCAGCCACGTTACTACTATTGAATGCCTCAGGTATCAGCTTGGCGAGCCTGACGAATCCGGCCGACGAAGACCTGTTCCTATCGAAGGCTCAGAGTTTAGAATTGAGCTTGATACTGTAATTATAGCCATCGGCAATGGGCCAAACCCCCTGATTCGTCAGACAACGCCCAGTATGGATTTCAACAAGTGGGGCAACATTATTGTGGACGAGCGGTGCAAGACGTCGTTAGAAGGGGTATATGCCGGCGGCGACATTGTTTTAGGTGCAGCCACTGTAATCCTTGCGATGGGCCAGGGCAGAATCGCCGCTGCTGCAATAAATGAGTATTTGGTCGAAAAGGCAAAATCCAAGTCAGACAAACGAGGCGATAAGGTTTGACAAGTCGGCCTTTTTTTGTATTCTGATAGTCTTTGTAATTCTTGAGAGCTACTACAGTTTGGCCTGAAAGCTAATATCGGCAGAAAACAGAAAGGGATGCAAAGGTGTGCTGATGGAAGTTAAGCCATTCAAAGCATTTAGGTTCGACGAGGCAAAGGTTGGTGATGTCGGTCGCTGCATCGCGCCGCCTTATGATGTTATCAGCCCCGGTCAGCACCAGCAGCTCTACGAAAAAAGCCAATATAACATCGTGCGCATCATCGAAGGCAAGAAGAGCGACTCCGACGATGACAAGAACAACAAGTACACAAGGGCTGCCGACTACCTTAACACCTGGCTACAAGAGGGCATCCTGAGGCAGGACACAAGCGAGACTATTTACGCTTATGTGCAGGATTTTCACGTGGCCGGTAGAGAATTCCGGCGTTTAAGCTTCATCGGGCTGGCCAAACTCGAAGAATACGGCAAAACCGTAAGGCCACACGAAAACACGTTCGAGGAACACATAACTGACAGGCTTAACCTGAAAAGGGCGACGTCGGCCAGATTTGGTCTGGTCTTTATGCTCTACGAGGACAAACAGAAAATCGCAGATAAAATTATTGAAGAAACTGCCCGGCAAAAACCTCTTGTCGATTTCTGTGACGAACAGGACATCCGACACCGTCTTTTTGCTATTACCGACGAAGAAAATATTGATGCGATTGTAAGCATGATGCGGGATAAAAGTTGTATCATAGCCGATGGCCATCACCGTTACGAAACAGGTCTAAGCTACCTGAAAGAGACTACTAATCCGGCGGCTGCTTATCAGATGATGGCTTTCGTCAACGCCTGCCACGAGGGACTGGTCATCTTGGCCACCCACCGGCTTGTGGGCCGCATTGAAAACTTCCAAGCGGCAGAACTGCTCGGCCAGATGAAGGAGAACTTTGAGCTCACCGATTTACCTTTTGACTCACCGGATGGGAAAAGCGAGGCCAGAAAAGAAATGCTAAGGCAGACGAAACTCGCTTACGATGAGCACAAAAACGCCTTCGGAATATACTCCGGCAACGGTGCCTTTCACGTTGCTGTCGTGAAGGACGAAAATGCGATGGATTCGGCTGCTGTGGATATGAGCAAGCCGTGGAGGTCACTTGATGTTTCAGTGCTGCACAAGCTGGTCTTAGAAAAGCTGTTAGGTATCGACCAAGAGAGGCTGGCAAATCACATCAAATATGTAAAAGACTCTGACATCGCGATGGACGAATCGATTGCTGAAGTTGACCGCGGTGAGCGGCAACTGGCCTTTTTTATGAATCCGCCGAAGATGGAGCAGATAAAGATGGTGGCCCAAGCAGGTGAGAGAATGCCACAAAAGTCAACTTACTTTTACCCGAAGATTTATACGGGTTTAACCATCAATAGATTGTAGGGTTTCTGATTTTCGATTTTGAGCGATAAGAAGCCCGTAACCCTTTTTACGGGAGCAGCTGACATGGTAGACTGGAAGAATCCTCCGAGATTATTTATTCCGGGTCCGGTGAAGGTCAACGAAGACGTTTTGCAGCAGCTTTCGCGTCCTACACTGGGGCATCGGCTGAAAGAGTACTCTCAGCTTCACGCCGAGACCTTGGCTATGCTTAAAAGGATTTTCTTTACCGAACAGCATGTTTTTCTGTCAACATCCTCGGCTTCGGGGCTTTGGGAGGCTGCGATTCGCAACTGTGTAGCCCCTGACGAGATGGTTTTGGCGACGTGCTGCGGCGCATTCAGTGACAAGTGGGCTTCTGTTGCCAAAAGCTGCGGCAGGAAAGTGGAGGAGCTGAAGGTCGACTGGGGCAAGCCAACTCTGCCCGAGATGATCGACGAGAAACTTTCGAGCGGCAAATACGCCGCCATTACACTTGTCTATAATGAGACAAGCACCGGGCTTACTAATCCGGTGGATGAAATCAGCGAGATGGTCAAAAACAAATACCCGGACATTCTGGTCTTTGTTGATGCGGTCAGTGCAATGGTGGGCCTTCCGATGCACTTTGACGAGCTTGGCTGGGACGTTGTTTTTGCCTCGGTTCAGAAAGCCTTTGCCATTCCACCCGGACTGGCAGTGGCTGCGGTAAGCAACCGTGCACTGGCAAAGAGCAAAGACGTCCCCGACCGGGGCTATTACTTCGACTTCCAGCTCTGGACAAAATCAAACGAAAAAAACCAAACGCTGGTGACACCCAACATACCGCATATTATGGCGCTGAACTACCAGTGCGAAAAACTACTGGCAGAGGGCATGGATAACGTCTGGGCTCGTCACAAACAAATGGGCGAATTTGTGCGGAGCTGGGCGAAAGAAAAGTTTGCTTTGTTTTGCGAGGAGAAATACGCCTCAAATACGCTCACAGCGGTTAAGAACACACAGGGCATCAATGTTGCCGAAACCATAAATGCCATACAGCAAAAACACAATACGGTTTTTGGAAACGGCTACGGCAAGCTCAAAGAGCAGACCTTCCGTATCGCCCATATGGGTGATATCACGCTGGACGAGCTGAAAGAGCTTCTCGGCTGGATCGACGAGGAAATCGGCTGACTCCGTTGGCGAACCTTATTAACTATCAGGCGTATTTATACGAAAAAAGTTGAGGTCGTGAACTTAGCGGCGGCTATACCGTATAAGTTGAATCGAAATAGCTCCTTTTCGTTTTTGTCGAAAGCATGAAAAACTTTTAAAAAATCGGGAGGCAAGAAATGAGATGTTCTAATGCCAGGCGGGATAAAACCTTATCTTTCTATCGTACAATTTCAGTTTCTTTAATACTGCTGCTTTTGATTATACCGACGACTGCGTTTTCAAAAGACAGCGAGTCCATCAATGCCCTCCGGCAGATGGGTAAGGCCTTTGCTGATATTGCCGAGAAGGCGTCACCGGCAGTTGTGGGCATCAAAGCCAAGCAGGTGATCAAGGGGTATTCGGTGTCTCCCGGCTGGCCGTTTGACCCCTTTGAGGATGACTTTTTGGAACATTTCTTCCGCCGTCGCCCGCCCTACCATCGCCAACCACAGCGCAAGCGGTACCTGCCGGTTCAGGGCTCTGGCTTTATCATTTCACCGGACGGCTACATCCTGACGAACAACCATATGGTCGAGGACATGGAGGAAGTGACGGTCATGCTTGTGGACAAGCGTGAGTTTGCCGCGGAGATTATCGGTATGGACCCGGACTCCGAGGTCGCTGTTATAAAGATTGATGCCGACAATTTGACTTATCTTGAACTTGCGGACTCTGACACGCTTGAAGTAGGCGAGTGGGTGCTTGCGATAGGCAATCCATTCGGTTTGAACCACACGGTGACAGCCGGCATCGTAAGCGCTAAAGGCCGAAGTGGTTTAAGTTTTGGCGGGCGTGGTCCCGAGTATCAGGATTTCATTCAGACCGACGCAGCTATAAATCTGGGCAATTCGGGCGGTCCTCTAATCAATTTGGATGGTAAGGTAGTCGGAATTAACACAGCAATCATCAGCCGAACCGGTGGAAGTATCGGTATCGGACTGGCGGTGCCAATCAACATGGCCAAGAATATCTACGAGCAGCTCATTGAGGGCGGCACGGTGGTTCGGGGTTTTTTGGGTATTCAGATGACGGAGCTTACTCCGGAGCTGGCCGAGGCTTTCGGCCTTGAAGATACCAAAGGCGTAGCCATAGCTGATGTTGTTGAAGACTCAGCAGCGGAAAAGGCGGGCCTGAAACACAGTGATGTCATCATAGAGTTCGAGGGCAAGCCTGTGGGCTCGGCTAATGAATTGCGCAACCGCGTTGCTATGCTCAAGCCGGGTACGAAGGTGGAAATGGTTGTGCTTCGCGACGGCAAGCGCAAGAAGATTACGGCTGAACTCGGCGAGCGCTCAAAACAAGCGGCTTTGGTATCGAGCCGGTCAGAGGCGCTGGAGAAATTAGGTATTACCGTAGAGAACCTTACCGACGAGTTAGCCGGGCGCCTGGGCTATGAGGATATGAGTGGTGTCGTTGTCACGGAGGTCGAGCCGGGTTCGGAAGCGGATACCAAAGGTGTCGGCGAAGGGCTGCTGATTATGGAAGTTAATCGCAGGCCGGTGAAAAACATCAAGGATTTCGAGGAAGCGATGGGAAAGGCCGTCGAAGACGGAGCAATCCTGCTGTTGGTAAACAACGGGCGTCACAACCTGTTCATTGCACTAAATGTGCCGGCCGATTAAGCAGTCAGTTGAGTAATTCACAAAGATTTTGGCCCTGCTTTGTGAGTGTGGCCTTTTATTTGTCAGACCGCCCGTTGCGTGCCGCGGTGAGCAAAACAGGGGCAGATAAATATATTGTCGCCTTCCGGACCGTTGATTAAACTGGCGTGTGATGTTTGGAAGAATACTGAGCTTCTTCACAAAGTACTTTGCGGTCTGGGTAATGGTGTTTGGGCTGGTGGCCTATCTTGTGCCGGGCCCCTTCGTAGTTTTGAGAGACTATAACAAGCTGCTCTTTGCCCTGACGATGTTCGGGATAGGCACAGTCCTGCAGGTCGAAGATTTCGAGCGCATCCTTGAAAAACCTGTCATCGTTCTGATTGGCTGCTGCGCGCAATTCAGCATTATGCCGGTCGGTGCATTTTTGCTGGCCAAGGCATTTGGTTTTGGGCCTGAGATTGCAGCCGGGTTGATACTGACCGGTTCAGCGCCCGGTGCGATGGCCAGCAACGTAATGAGCTATATTGCGCGGGCCGATGGCGCTTATTCGGTTTCACTGACGACGGTCTCGACCTTGCTGTGCCCTCTGCTGACACCGGGCCTGACATTGCTGCTGGCAGGGGCGATGATGAAGGTTGATTTCTGGTAGATGGTTCTGGATGTCATATACATGGTGATAGTTCCGTTATTCGTTGGCTTTGGTGTAAGGCATTTTTTCAGGGAAAGACTGGAGAAGGTCTTGGCGATTTTCCGGTCATATCAGTGACGTTTATAATTTTCATCTGCTCGTTGGTAATAGCGATTAACAGGGATTACCTGCCGAAGGTGACCGGGTTGATTCTGGCAGCGGCGATTGTATTGAATCTCTACGGGATGGCTGCGGGGTATCCGTGGGGTCGGTTTTTCGGATGAGCGTCAGGAGAAGGCGGACGTTGGCCATTGAGATTGGAATGCAGAATGCCGGCCTGGGGGTGGCTTTGGCGCAGGAGCATTTCAATGAAAAGGTGACTATGCCGGCGGCGGTTTTTGTGTTTATTTGCATCATTACGGCTTCAGTGGCGGCAGAAGTTTGGCAGAAACAGGCCCCTGAACCAGTAGCAGAATAAACAATATATATTAGATGCGCCTATTGCATCCGGCCTGCAAAAATGGTAGAATGTTTTTTTAGTTAGCGGATGTTGGAATTTTAATGGGCAGCTGTAGACCAGGCTGCCCCTTGTTATGCTTGTGAAAAAAGCTTTAGGAGTTTTGAGATATGGGTTGTAAGCTGGCAATAGCGGGAGTGACCGGAGCTGTAGGACAGGAATTTTTGAAGATTCTGGAACAGCGGGATTTCCCGTTTGATTCTCTTAAGGTCCTTGCCAGTCACCGCTCAGCGGGTAAGAGAATTGAATTCAAAGGCAAAAAGTACGTCGTCGAGGAGTTGAAAAAGGACAGCTTTGAGGGCATCAATATAGCGTTATTCAGTGCCGGGGGCCAGCGGAGCAGGGAATTTGCGCCGGCTGTTGTCGAGGCCGGAGCAGTGGTGGTGGACAACTCCTCTGCCTTTCGGATGGATCCGGATGTCCCGCTGGTTATTCCGGAAATAAATCCGCAAAAAATCGCCGAGCACAAGGGCATAATAGCGAATCCGAACTGTTCGACAATTATCGGCATCGTGCCCGTCTGGCCGCTGCACAAGGCAAACCCGGTCAAGCGAATGGTTGTCAGCACGTACCAAGCAGCCAGCGGAGCAGGAATGAAGGCTATGGTCGAACTGCAAAACCAATCTCGCGAAATACTCGACGGCGAAGAGCCGACGTGCGAAGCCTTCCCGTACCAAATAGGGTTTAGCTGCTTCAGCCATAATTCGAAGCTGGGCCCCAACGGCTATAACCAGGAAGAGATGAAAATGGTCAACGAGACCAGAAAAATCTTCGACTGTCCCGACATTGCAATCACCTGCACCTGCATTATGATTCCTGTCTTCCGCGCGCATTGTGAGAGCATCAATCTCGAATTCACCGACCCAATTACCGATGACCAGGTAAGGGACCTGCTCAGCACCGCACCGGGCGTTGCCATAATCGACGACCGTGAACACAACCGCTTCCCGATGCCGATTGACGCTTCGGGCAAAGACGACATTTTTGTCGGCAGAATTCGCCAGGATGAATCGATACCTGACAATCGGGGAATAAATATCTGGGTTGCCGGCGACCAGTTGCGAAAAGGCGCTGCGTTGAACGCTGTGCAAATCGCGGAAAAGCTGCTATAATCGCTCGTTATGGCGGTTCGCAATATAAAATTGACGGTAGCCTATGACGGTAGCGATTATCACGGCTGGCAAATCCAGCCCGGACAAAAAACCATCCAGTATGAACTTGTCGGAGCAATCCGAAACCTTATCGGCCACAAAGTCTACATTTTCGGCGCAAGCAGGACCGATGCCGGCGTCAGCGCGCTGGGCCAGGTGGCGCTGGTGCAAATCGATTCGCCGATACCGACGGAGAACCTGGCCAGGGCAATTACCCGCCGGCTTGCTCCCAACATCGCGGTCACCGAAGCGGTTGAGGTGCCGCAGGATTTTGACGTAACTGGCGACGTGAAAAACAAGCTATACCGGTACACGATTTTTACCGGTTCTGCCCGGCCGGTGCTGCAGGCAAGGCACTGCTGGCATATACCTGAAGAACTCGACGTAGCTGCTATGGCTGAAGCTGCAAAGATATTTGTCGGAAAAAAGGACTTTAAGTCCTTTGCAGCAGCGGCAGATACCAGAGAAAGTTCGGTGCGGACAATTTTTCGATGTGATGTCACCGCAGAAGGCGATTGGTTGTATATCGACGTGGAAGGCGACGGCTTTTTGTACAATATGGTGCGAAACATTGTGGGAACTTTAGCCGAAGTAGGCCGGGGCAAAATAAATCCCGAAAAAATACCCGAAATATTGGATGCGAAAGACCGAACCGCTGCCGGACCTATCGCACGAGCTTGCGGTTTATGCCTGATGTGGATTAAGTATGAATAAGCTTTTTCTGGAAAGAGCGAAGCTATAACGGCATGAATATTGATGAGATCCAGATGGACGCAAATGGGTTGGGAGTAATGAGCGTCGTGAACAGGCAGGGGGAATTGACGGAATTGCACACAAACAATTTCGGGAAGACATGGAAAAAGGCAACGAGGATGATAAACTGAGGTCGTCTATCTCTTGATGAAAGTCGTTCATATAATAACACGGTTGATACTTGGCGGGGCGCAGGAGAATACGCTTATTACCTGCAAGCTCTTAGCCGAAAGGGGACATGATGTAACGTTGCTCACCGGTCCAGCTGCAGGACCCGAGGGAGAACTGTTCAACCAGACAAAGAACCAAAAGTACAATGTAATCGTCGTGCCGAAAATGATTCGCGCAATCTGTCCTTTGTATGACAGCATAAGCTACCTGCAGATAAAGAAGCACCTGAGACAATTACAGCCTGACGTTGTGCATACGCATTCGGCAAAGGCGGGGATTTTGGGCAGATTCGCCGCGCACAGTCTGAAAACAGAAGCATCATCAGGACGGCCTGCGATAGTGCATACGATACACGGCCTGGCATTTCACGCCTACCAAAGCGTGTGGCTGAACAAATTTTATATTGCCGTCGAGAAAGCCGCTGCGAAAAAAACGGACTTTTTTATAAGCGTCGCAGATGCGATGACAAATCAGGCACTTGCCGCCAGTATCAGCCGGCCAGAGCAATTTATCACTGCCTATTCTGCCATCGAAGAAGGTGATTTCCTGCAGCCAATCTCCGAACAACTCAGAAGAACTTTCCGCCAAAAATACGGTATCGTCGACGATGCGATAGTTTTAGTCACCATCGCCCGGCTGTTTAAGCTCAAAGGGCACGAATATATCATCGAATCGGCCAAAACGCTCTCGAAGCAATACAAAAATGCAGTCTGGCTTTTCATCGGAGATGGTAATCTGTCGGAACACTACCAAAAGCAGGTTCGCCAATTAGAACTTTCCGAAAGAATCATATTCACCGGCCTCCTACCGCCACACCAAATCCCAATTGCCATTCAATTCTCTGACGTCCTTGTACACTGCTCGCTAAGAGAGGGTCTGGCTCGTACCCTGCCACAGGCGATGCTCTGTGGAAAGCCGGCCGTATCTTTCGACCTTGACGGCGCACGCGAAGTCGTGAATGAAAACACCGGCCGACTAATTGAGCCAAAAAACGTCGAGCACTTGATAAATGCCTGCGCAGAATTGATAGAAGACAAGAACTTGCGAGAGAGACTCGGGCAACAAGGCAGGGAGTCCGTAAAAGAGAAATTCGCGCCAAAAACGATGGTGGACAAAATAGAGTCTCTCTACAAAAAACTTACCACGAACTAAGGACTAAATTATGAGAAGCTACAGAAAAGAACTATGGTTCAGCACAAAGGGCCGGCGAGAATTTATAAACATTACGCCACAGGTTGAGGATGTTCTTAGGGACAGTGGCGTAAAAGAAGGTTTTGTCCTCTGCAATGCGATGCACATAACCGCCAGTGTTTTTATCAACGACGACGAGTCGGGCCTGCATCACGATTTTGAGGTGTGGCTGGAAAAACTGGCCCCCGAAAAGCCCTATTCGCAGTATCGCCACAATGGTTTTGAGGACAACGCCGACGCACATCTGAAGCGCAGCATAATGGGCCGAGAAGTGGTCGTCGCAGTGACAAACGGCCAGCTTGATTTCGGACCATGGGAGCAAATCTTCTACGGTGAATTCGACGGCAAAAGAAAAAAACGTGTCCTTGTAAAAATCATCGGCGAATAAGCTCGTGACATTATGGGCGTGCTACTCTTTCTATTTCAGGTGATAGGCATATCACTGTCGGGGGTGATGGCGCCGGGGCCGGTTACCGCAGCAGCCATCGCGGTGGGGGCGCGTAATCGATACGCCGGTGCACTTATTGCCGTCGGCCACGGCATCATCGAGTTTCCTCTGATAATTCTTATTACTCTCGGGATGGGAAAGATACTCGAATCAACCAAAACTCAGATTATAATCGGACTGGCAGGCGGAGCGTTTCTGTTTCTAATGGCGATTCAAATGTTTATCAGGACTAAAACCACCGATACTGCGCAGCAAAAGGTGCTCGACAAAAAGCCTATCTGGGCCGGCATAATACTATCTGCAGGCAATCCCTATTTTCTATTGTGGTGGGCGACCATAGGTCTGGCCCTTGCCACTACCGCCAGAACATTCGGTATATGGGTGTTTGTGCTGTTTGCGCTGGTTCATTGGTCAGTTGATTGCGTATGGCTACACGCCCTTTCGTGGGCAAGCTTCAATGGGGTAGCTTTGCTTGGACCGCGCGCGTTGCAAATTGCGCTTAGGGTATGTTCGGTAGCGTTGTTTTTCTTTGGACTATTTTTTATTTACAGCGCAGCTGGCAATCTTATGAGGCTGCTGTCAGAATCCGGCTAAAGTCGCCGCAGCACCCGGAAGCCTCCTCAGGCTGAGCGCGAACAAACAACGTCGCCCTTACTTGAACAGTTTTTCAAGACCTTCACGAAGCTTTTTCTCTAACTGCTGTTTCAGTTGCTGTTCGAGCAATTTTCCCAGGTCAAGCCGAGGCTTGTCGAGCGTTCCTGTAAGCGGCAGTGATATCCTCGTGCCCCTGGTTTTTTTGCCGACCCTCGCCGTCGTACCGTCCAGAGTATAAGGCAGAGTCACGGTCATATTCAGGCTCTTGTCGAGCCCGATAACGCCTTTGAAATTAACAGGCTTGTCGCCGACATCCATCTGCATGTCCTCATACCGCAGAAAACCATTTTGCAAAACAAATCTTGTCGGATGGATAGTAATATCCCGGCCGCGGGCACTTGCTCCCACCGCCGAAAGAATCTGCGCCAGAAGGTCAGAGCTCTGCAGACGAAGCTGCTCTATCGAAACGGTGCCGACAACTTCAATATCGTTTTTGGTACCTGTTGCCAGTGGTATGGCGAGCCTCTCGCAAACAAAGTTCGCGATACCGCTTACATTAACGGCGTTTGCGAAAACCGGATTTAGATACATCAAAAGCTTCTTGGTCGTCCGGTCGTTGATTTGGATGTCTTTGATTATCTGAATCGGTCCCGGGGTCTTTAACAAAGCCGGTCTTTGTTTGAAGTCTGCCTGACCGGCAAAACTCAATTGGCCGTTGTTGACAGCAGCCGAAAATGGCGCGATTCTCAACAGGCCATTTTGCACCTGGACATCAACTTCGGTCGGGCCGAAATTCAGCCCCATATACTCCGCCCGTTCAAAGCCAAGCTTGCCGCCGGCGTCGAGATTGGCCAACAGTTGTTCTGTGTTACCGACAGGATATTCGCTTGCGAAAGTAATGGTGTCTTTTCTCTTGCCCTCAACTTTCAGGCCCTGCGGCAGAAAGGCCGAGGCAACGGCACTGACAACAGCCCAGTCATACTCACAGTCAGCTCGTCCGGCCAATTTAGTTTTGCCGTCTTCGCTCACTCGACTAAATTCGCCCTTTTTGATTTTTATCTGCGGACTTATCAACTGAAATCTGCTGACTATTATTGTTTTGTCAGCGGGGTTGA
>SDBT01007335.1_pt1 | contig 18149 bp, 23 predicted proteins | sample 2277101 | NCBI WGS metagenome assembly SDBT01 (sample SAMN10404973, study PRJNA504765) | marine sediment metagenome | isolation source: marine sediment core GS10_PC15, 103 cmbsf | place: Arctic Ocean: Southern Knipovich Ridge | collected 2010
CGTGAGAGGGTCTCGGTGCTCTCGCCCATCTCGATGGCCATGCGTGAAAGCTGCTTTGTGTATTTGGGAAGGAAGTGCTCGGACTGCTTGTCTAACATGGTATTAACATTGGCCACCTGGACCTGAAAGGCGGCATACTCGGCGGTCGTCTTTTTGATCGGAAGGGCAACCGCTGCGACTGCTAACGAGACCTTGGCAAAGGTCATCATCGCCCGCTGGGCCTGATGGACCTGGCGGGTCATGGAGTACAGAGACTTAGTACTCTTTTTCATCTTGCGGTCGAAAATGCTCGTACGTGCTAACAGATTGACCACTAATGAGCTTATCGTCTTTATTGCCATCAGTTATGCTTACCCTTCCTTATAACACCGCCTGCACGGACGGCCACGCCCTTCAATATCTGTATCATCGTTTCGAGACCCTGGCGTTTTTTCACTTCACGGACCTGCATAAAGTCGGCGAGCCTTATCGTGCGACCCTTGCGGACCTGCGTTCTGGCGAGCAGCCATGCGATCGTCGCCTGCTGTGCGTCACGCCGCGGGTCGTAACCGAACGGCTCGACCCGCTCGTAGGCCATCCACTCACCCAGTTCCCGCGAGGTCATCCGGCCGAGCAGCTCTTTGACCGTGCAGCCGAGGTGGCCCGCTAACCGGAAGTAGAATCGTCGCTCGGGCCGCTTTCGGAGTTTTTTGCCAGGTCCTCAACGGCATCATCGGTCAGGGCATTCACCCTCGCGGCTGCCTGGTAGACCGTCATTATCACATCGCCATTCTTTTTCAGGAGGGCGCCGATGTCATCGGGTGTGAAGAGCAGGTTGTCATTTTCATCGCAGACGCACCGCACGACCAGGTTGAGCAGAAACTCCATATTGGTCAGTTTCTTATCCCTGAAATTGGCATTGACGTTGTCAAAATCGCCTCTCTCGATACCGTTGAGTGAACGCAGGAACACCTGACCGCCCCATTCGGGGACGATGAGTGGTTCGCGGACAATGTCATCGGCTGCGAGGATCTGTTTTCTGTTAAGTATGTTCATTTTTAGGCTGTTCCTTTTTTCCGCCGGTGACCTGCGCGGCGAAACCTCCGGCGATGAGCCGGTCTGCGATGTGGCGGTCGACGTTTTTAATGTCGCCGGCCTTGCCCACCTGGCTGGGGGGGCTGGTCACATCTCGTAAATATTTGATGTCCATTAGAAAATACTCCTTTTCTAAATTTCCTTTAACTCGTTTTTTTTTCCGATACCGGGTCACCCTTACGCGACGTCTTTAAACGTTGACTTGACGCTGAGTTTGACAGTTACCGGCTGAACCATTTTGCCCTCGAAGTCGACGGGCAGCCCGAGGTTGGTGATGAACCCGAGACAGGCAAATACCGAGGTATCGACGATAGTGGCCGTCCAGGTCTCGATGGCACCCGACTGGTAGGCGGTGTTGAGCGCGTTGGCCTCGCCGCCGGAGGAACCATCGTAATTGAGTTGGAAGGTCAACTCGCCGGCATCGGCCATGCCAGCTATAAACTCGCGAAACTTATCGGTTGAGTCCATCGAGGATACATCGAGCGCATCGCGGGTCTGGCCGGCTACCTCGATAGTGAGAATCTCGGCGATGGTTCCGGAAGTTGAACCCACCAAAGTGAGCCCGTGTCCATGTGTTGCCATTTTAAAACTCCTTTCGTTTAACTTGTTGGTTCGTTGAACCAGATAATAAAATCGAGCCTTTTTCCGTACCGTTTCAAACGGTCGGTTCCTGGTTTTACCTGCGGCAGGTCGGCCTCATCGGCCAACATGATGATCTGTATCACGACGGTATTGACCGTGCCGTGGTAACCGTCTAATTCTTTTCGTACCGCCTCGGCTAATGTCCGGGCATCAATATATTTTTCGGCCAGGCAGTTGATCTGGAACCGGGTCTGTACCAGTCCGCTGGGCCCATCCATCGTCTGGTCGCGGGGTCCGGATATCTGCTGGTAAGTTATCGCAGGCATCGCCTCGCCCTGCTGGACGATGTTGGGGAATATCCTGTCGCTGACGATCCCTTCGATAGTCGCATCGCTGTGCAGAATAGCGAACAGGGCCGTCTCGATGGTTGTGTCGTCACTGTCGGACAGGCGGATGATGCTGAGGGTCGAAGGTGCCGAGGTGTTACCCTCGACGGTGGCGGTGGCATAAATCTCGTACCACGACCCGGCGGTGAGTCCGGTCTGGATGATATCGCCGGAGCCCGAGCGAGACTGGCCGGCGGTCCAGGCGGTGGTGTATTTTACGCGGTAGTAAAGCTGGATAGTCCCGGAACCGGTGACGCTGACAGTGATCGAGTCCTGGTCGACGTTGTCAACGATGGTGACGATAGTCGGCGTCGAGGGTATCGAGACGCTAAAATGAACGCCGCGGGTTGCTAAACCTAACGTGTTTCCGCCTGTTATTGTCATATCAAAATACTCACACTTACATAAGGTGATGTTTCCGAGGGTATTACCTCCGCGACGACCGTCGTGCCATCGTCCGGGTCGAGGAGTTCGCGAGTGCCGGGCGAGCCCGACTTGTCCTGCCATTTACCGGCGCCGAATGCGGCGGACACCTTCATCAGTTTGGCAAACGACCAGGTGCCGCCTGCTGTCACACCGGTGGCTGCTAACATGGCCGCAACCGCAATGGTGGGGTCGACGTTGGCGGACGGGATTATACCGTTTATTACATCAAGTTCTGCGGACGTATCGGGTGTCCACGGCAGGGCCTTACCCAATATGACCACGCCGGAGTCGTCCATCGAAGCGATCCACGAGTCTGCATAACGTTCGTTAGTCACATCGTGGACCCGGATCAGGTAATTTTTAAAGTTATTTGTTATCGCCGGCAGGCTCGAACATGTGAAAGATAACGCGGTGTCTGAGGTTGTTATCGGGTACTGCTCAAGTAGCCCGCCGAGGGCCGTTCTGAAACCGCTCGAGTTGTGGTCGGTATGATCTGAGACATTGTGACTGTGGACCGCCTGAGCAATAGCCTCCGCCGTCAGGCCGGCGGCCTCAACAGCTACCGATGAAACACCGACGTAATCCAGGAACAGATCGTCGCCGGTGGTCGTACTCACCATAGTAAACCTGATCTTAACTTCACCGTCAGAGGTTTGGATATGGGAATTTTGTAATGAATATTGATAATTGGAATTACTCGAACCGTTTTGGATGGCAGAACCACTATCACTCAACTGGTCCCAAGCAGTACTAAAATAATTATAAACCCAAACATGGGCAACCCTATTTGGATTTGAGTCCGCATAACCATCTATGTTAACTGCGGAAGGAACTCTATCTAATCCGTTTCCAACATTAAATACCAAATCCATACTCAAACCGAATCCACCAACGGCGGGAGTGACTGGAGATAATTGCCAATAGGTATTATTTATTGTTGCAGTATCTACATAAGTCCCACTATCTACAGTTCCGGTATTTTCGGTGTCTTGACTACTCTCCGCCGAATGAGTTTGAGGACTTGCGGCAACGATGTTATCTCTAATTGCTTGCTGCGAATCTTCTTGGCTTGTATAAGTCCCAGCACCGGCTCCTTCATTTGCATTTATTGCAGTTAGTTCTGGTGCTGCATCCGTTTCGACTGCGGCATCTTTTCTGAATGCCAAACGGAAATACGCAAGAAGTTTTGCAGGAATGTTGGTTATTGTTGCATTGGATATTGCAGTTATTATCGTTGCAGCCAACCCAGTAGAACCTAAAAGAACCATTCCCTGTCCCGTATCATTGGGAACACATCTAACACAATCTCCTGAACCGCTACTCCCAATTTCAACACCATGGTTATTACCAGCCATAGGTTCTATATGCACTGCTGGCCCATCATCGGTTCTTGTTACATTGACCTTATTCAATAATAAATTTGCATCACCGTCAACGGTTGTTTCTCCATCTATTTGCGTCAGATCGACTTCAAGAACACCGCTTGTTTCCGGGGCGGTTGTATCGTTTATTTGTTTCAGATTCGATTCGACCACACCGTCTACCACGTTCATCTGAATCTGCGGATAAGAGGAGGACATGGCAGCTAATATTGTTTTGGCAATAGCGACGTAAGCCGGGGCAGTGGGGTGAATACTACTGTTCGTACCAAATAAATCGGCATTACGACTCTCCGAATCTGCCGGATCTGCAAGAACAGAGTAAGCATCAACACATACTATGTGCATATCCCTGCAGAGTATTTTAAGATTCTGATTCCATTCTATGATTGCCGCTCGTTTTGTAGGTGTACTGGTACCGTTATCTGGTGGATTTTGCAGAATGGTGCACATGATGGGGATGATGTCATTTGCCAGTAACGTCTGGAATATCGTGATATAGTTCACTCTTGCAGTTGCCCACGTTACCGCCGAACCAATGTCATTTATTCCAAGATTGCCGATTATCACAACTTTTGGATGATAATCGAGAACCTTCGCCTGCATAAGGTCTACGTTCCCTAAATCCGTTGCAAACTCATGTCCCGGAATCCAGTCATGTGTAAGTGTGCTACCGTAAGCGTGATTTGTAATATTCACAAGCGAAGGATTAATTTTTGCCAAGGCGTGAGCAATGTTCCCTTCCGGGTCAACATCTTCCCACACTCCTGATGTTACCGGATTTGCAAAACTCCGCACATTTGTTCCACCAGAAGTGGCACCCTCAGGGAGTGAATCACCTATAACCACAATCAGAGGTGATGCCATTTCTACATAGAATTGAAAACAATTCCCCACAATACTTATCCCATCCGAATCCCAAGCGGGATTTGCAGTCTCATCACTATTGGCAAAAGGCATTTGCCAATCCTCAGTAAGACCTCCATTAGTCATATTGTAAATTCCGTCACCCCAGCTTGTCCCATCCCCCTCCGCATAAACTGCGAATACGTCCCCGATTTCTATGACAGTATTCATAAAAGCTGAACCAAGTTGCGTGGCGGTCAATACATTCCATTGACCAGCTACTAAATCCGGTGTACCCCCGGTTTTTAGAAGAGTATCACTGACCGCGATAGATTCCCAATCCCCATCCACAAGATTTCTGCGGAAAATTGCAAATTTCATTGTGTTGTCAAGATAGTCACCAAGACTGTTTATTCGAACATTGTATGAAGTTGCAAGGCCATATTGATGACTTCGCATACGATGACCACCCATATTATATGTTCTTCCACCTGTGGGAAAACTAAGTGTGTTAAGACTGCCGGGAATATACTCGGTCACCTGAACAGGAGTAGTATCCGCTGTAAATTGGTCAATCGTTAGAAGCATTTTATTCCACCTTGCACTTTTGGATATCTAATCTTTTTTCAATCACTTTTCTCAACTGGCCTATCACCTTCACCGCCGCCAGGTATGCCAGCCATTCGAGATGGCCCTGGCAAAATCCGGCGAGTAATAGCATCGACCTGTCGATATCGCCGAGTATCTTTTTCGGACAGTCCGCCATCAGTCGGCCTCCGGTCAGAACATTGCCACCACTTTAGCCAGGCCGAACCCGAAGCTGCTCGCCAGGACGCCCACGGTCGCGCAGGCGCCTATCAAAAACGCCTTGCCAAACAATAACTTCTTACCGAAAGGGCAACTGCTTATGTGCTGGCTGAGAGTTTCCTTGATCGCTTCGAACGCAATGTCCTTAGCGATAAGTTTTATCCACTCACGGTCCTGGTCTGACAATACCATCGCAATCCCTTTCGTTATTTACTCGCGATCGACTCGACGCCGCGGGCGATATCATCGGCGATAACTTTTTCCGCCGCCGCCACCTCACTATCGAACGCCGGTCGCATGTACGGCTGGGCGGGGGCGTGGGTCGTACCGCCCTCGACCATGTATGCATGAGACGCATCACCACCCTTACCCTTGCCACCGGCCTCTACCTTGACACCGTGGCTGAACCTGCGTTTTTTTAATGCACGCACCCTGATACTCTTTTTCAATATCCCTTTGTCGACCGGGACCAGTTCTCTCGCCCGGGCACGGAACAGTTTGGCGCCTTTGCGAAGGGCGCCCATCAGCGTCTTGCGGGCCAGTTTCGGCTCTAACGTGAGCAGCTTACGCTCGAGTTCGGCAACGCCGGTGATCTTCATCTCCATCTTTATCGACATCAGGTCACCTCCGTACATATAATCTGCAGGTATTCGTTCCGCTGTTCCGGGTTGATCGGTGCTGCGGCCACCTCGAAGATGCGGTCGCCGAACACTATCCAGTCGGTGGTGACCACCTGGGGGTTATAGCGGATGGTTATTCGGCACCTGGCCTCGGCGTGTACCTGCTGGGCATGTTCAGGCTCATAGCCGGTCAGGGTGTCCTCACGGCCCCACACGGTCGCATAGGTCGAGTAAGCAGGCGACTTTTCGCCGGTGCCATCCTGTTTGAGGTCCCTGCGCTGCAGTTTTAACCGGTGCCTGAGTTTTCCCGCCTGTAACGGCATCACACCACCACCATTCTGTCCATGCCCAGGAGCGACTTGACCGTCATGGGCACCTCGGTGGTCTTGATCTCCGAGACCATCTCGCGATGTTCGTACAGGTGACCTATCAATAGTTTCATCGCCGACTTGACACTTGCCGGCACATCCGCCCCCGCATCGCCGTACCCTGCCTGGAAAATTACCTCGACCGAGTTGATGTCCCCGCGGATCGTCGGCCAGCATTGCGAGTAAGCCAATGCCACCCTGCCAGGCTCGGACTCGGTATCGACATCGTAGACATCGGTCGACAGGGTCTGCTGGACGCCTGCGGTATCGATATATTTTATCGAGGTGACCGATATCAGGGGTGCCTGCGGCAACTCGAAGGTCTCAGGGAACTCATCCAGCGTCAGGGTGATCGTCTGTGTGATGTAGGCGCGGTTCTGGTAGCCCTCGGACCATTCGCGGGCGGCGGTGATCAGTCCGGTGATCAGGTCATCGTCGTCGGTCATATCGACTCGCAGATGCAGCTTGGCCTCGGCTAACGAGACCGGCTCATCGTCCGGTGCTGTAGAAACTCTCCACGCCATTGCAGTTACCTGTAAACCAGTTTAATTTTTGTCGTTGCACTGTTTACCGAGTTGCCCGACATCTTGAGCGTCAGGGTCTCGGTACCGTCCATCACCGGGTGAAAATACGTCCCGAGCGGAATGGCTGCCTTTTCGGTGTTCGCTGTGTCCCGGTTGTCGCCGACGCCCTCGAGTACATCGTGGCCCTCATCATCGACGAGGGTTATATCGTAGTTGTCGCTCGGTGCGGTACTGCCGGGGTTGGTCTCCAGCGTCAGCAGCTCGCCCTCGAATTTCTTGTCCAGATCAACATCGGCAAACGAACCGTCGCCACTGTCGAAGGAACACTCCAGCACCACGCTCTTTACATGACCCAGATTGTTAAACGTCTGGGTGCATGCGCTGTCATTATTTGCAGGCATAGCCTACTCCTTAAAAAATGCAGGCCCCGCGGGCCGGCGGTACCTTATTTTTTGAAAACGATAATACTTTCACCGGTGGGCTTGTGTGCATAGATACTGACTGTCTGGCCCTGGTTGACGCCGCAGCCCCGGCTGGTAGCGACCACTTTGGCCGTTTGTCTGCTGGTATTGTCGATGACGCCAAGGAACGTACGGGGCTTGAGCCGATACTGGACCTTCATGCCAACAGCATTCTTGAGGGCTTTGTTGGCCTTATCAAGTTCGGCGTTGGCCGTCTCGAGCGCTGTGACCTTATCAGTGGCCTCGGTAAGCTGGGCCTGCAGCTCGGCAACGGTCGGAGATCCCTTTTTATCTTTGGTGTCGCTGGCCGCCGCCTGGCTGTCCACCGGTTCGGCCTTGGCCTGTTTGCTGTCGGCATTTTGTTTTGTAGTCATTTTAGTACCTCATAAATTTTATTGATCCGTTCCTGTTCTGCGAGAACAACCGCTAAACTGTCTTTTGCCGGGCCGAAGTCCGGGCATATCTTCAACGCTTTTTCGTAATTTTCTATCGCACCCTCGAGATCGCCCAGTATCGCCATGCACCCGGCCATACCGTTGAGGACGTGGGCGTGGTTGGGGTTGGCCTTGATGGCCTTCCGGTAATCGTACAGGGCCTGCAGGGTATTGCCTGCAACGTAGTTGGCGGACGCCCGATAGTAATACATCGGTGCGGTGTGGGTGTCGAGGGTTGCGAAGGCGGAGAGGTTATCGGTTTCGTTAAGGATATCGCTCCACTGCATACCCGCCTTGATCCGCCGGCATAGTTTACCCGTCCGGTACCTGGCAGAAAAATCCACAACCGCCATGGACAGAACGCCCAGGATGACTACGCTCATCAGAAAAACGAACCGCCGCGAAGGTATGATCTCTTTGGGGGCCCCGCGGTGCCTGAACCTTTTTGGTACTGCTAATGTAAAATAGATCATCAGCATTACCGAATGAAACACCCTCTCTTTCGGGAACGAAAAACATGCCACTACGATATACGCCGTCAGCCCGGCGATAACGAGCAGGTTGCGGGACCGCACGGCGTAATAGATCGCACAAACGAACATCCCGACATAAAATACCAGGCTTACCGGTCCGGTCTCGGCCAGGACCCATAAAAAATCGTTGTGAGGCTGGCGAAACCAACTCCTCTCGAATATCCCAGGCGTTTTGTCCATGTCTGTATATTTCGCCAGTTCTATCTTCCAGTTACCGGCGCCGACGCCGAGTATGGGGTTGTCCATCGACATCTTTATTGTCTGGACCCACACCTCGCAACGCACCGACAGCGATTTGGTATTGGTGAGCCTGCCGATATTAAAACAACATGCAAATATTATGAAGAGCAGAATTATAATTATTACCATCCCACGCAGTCGTTTATTGAACAGCGATACCGCAACGCCCGCCGCGACCAGGCCTAATATCGCCGACCGCGTGAACAGGTGGAACAGGTTGATAAGTATTGTTATGATTCCGATCGCCCCGACAATATTCCATCGCTTCCACTGTAATACGCAAACACTGAACGGCAGCAGCAGCAGCATAGCAGAGGACCAGAGATTCTTATTGCACATCGTCCCCGCGTACATATTCAACTCGTAACCGGAGTGTGCTACCGTCCAGACGACACACTGCACAGCGCCCCATAAACCTATGACAGCGGCCAGTACCGCGATAGTTTTTATTACCACCTCCCTGTCTTTTTTGAATACGATAATCGCCGCACACAGGTATGCGAACAGAAAAAAGGTCCTCAATATTTCATAGACCGCCTCGCTGGTATTGACCGCCACAAACAAAGACATGCACATCATCAGTATGTAACCGCAGAACATGACCAATAGCCCCCTTCTTAACGGTCTAAAGTCCACTCGTCGGTCTATCGCTCGTGTCGCTATGGACAGGGTCACCGCCAGTGCTGCGACGGCCATAATTACATCGCGGACAGGGACCGCCATGTCGGCGGTCTTAGCCAGAACCGTCGCACACAGCACAACCGCGGCAAGTAATATCGCTTGTTCGACCTTTTTCAAAATAAACTCCTAACCCAAACCGCAACACCAATAACGACCACCCACAGCAGGAATATTGCCCCCACCCCGCACAGGGCGAGGGCAATACACTTTTTCAACGGTACCCATTTTATTTTTCGCATTAAACGTCTACCCTAAATCGATGCGGTACCTACAAGCCTGCCAGTTTCACCGCCTGAATTGACCCCGTAATTTTCAAAGAGGCTCATCCCAGTCGTGTCGGTGGGCGAGATCCATGTCACCTGGCTATCAGTTGCTATTCGCAGACGGTTCCGTGAAATAACGCCGGTACAACTGACCATGGTACTGATGTTCACGTCGACTGCGTTGGCGTTCTCTAAATAGTTGTCGTCGATGACCGTATCGGTCGGTGTGGTGGTTTTGAACTCAATATTTGCCACGCTGAAATTACCTGTCGATTCGCAACCGATTATCCTGGCACGGTCGCAGCCTACCAGCGACACAAACGATTCGTTGCCCGCTGTGTCCGTGCCTTTATTTATAATTTTCCTGAGGGTCATATTGTCGGCGTTGGCATCGGTCTGAACCCATGTAATTGTGTTATCGGTACCGTTGTCGATCAACTCACAACCGTCCATCGTGAAATACGCGGCATCGACGTCGAACGGTGCTATGAGACTATCAATGTCCCCAATAAACCGTCCGCCTTTTATCGTGTTGTCCGCGGCGTCGATCTCGATATCGGTCGGTGTCAGCGTGGCGAACGTAAACGTTGGTACTTTACTACCCTCGCCGAGCATGGTGGTCTTAACACCTGCCACATCGAGAGTGACGGCCCCCGCGGTTGCAAACGTCTCGGTATGGCCGGGGCCACAATAAACCGAATCGCCGGCGGAGCATTTATTTATCGCTCCATCCCACGTTGCAAGTGGCGCATCCCATGTTTTTCCCGGGTTACTGTCCGAGGCCCTTGCCACACTGGCATTGACCAGGTAAGCCTGCTGCGGATGGTCGGGTGGATAAAGTATCAGGCTGCCGCCAACCCATCGACTACCAAACCGTGTGTCCTGCGCTGCACTTACTACAGATACCAGCATCAGTAAGCACATCAAAATTATCAGTGTCTTTTTCATTGCTTTTCTCCTTGTCATATTCTTTTATTTTTTTCTGTCACTTTCAATTCCGATACCGGGCGGTGGGTCACACCGCCCGGTACCTGTCCTTACTTCACCTGGCGATTAGTCGGTTATTGCCGGCGGCGGGGTCGCCTGCGGGTACCTTGTTTCGAGCAGGTATGTTATCGAGGCGATATTAGATACCTGCGAACTGTCGGAGAGAACGGCCGCAATGCAATCGTAACCTGCGGTCAGTTTTGCCGGGTCGATCTCCATGACGATCTGCTTGTTCTTGATGTCTGCCGAAACCGATACGTTCGCCGCATCGGTCTGTTTGACCAGTGTGTCGGACGCTGCACAGTCCTCGTTTTCCCAGATCGGCACCGTCGCCGTCATAGCCTGGGCGCCGGTCGGGGCGACTGCGGTCGCTTCTTTGATCGAAAGCTGCGTCGCATGACCGACCGCCTGCGTCAGGTTAACGACCACATGTGCCTTGTGGCAGTTTTTCAGCGAGACGTAATCGCCGGTCTTACCACCGTTTGTCGTTACAGGTGCGAGGGCCTGCACGATCTTAAAACTTTCCGGTAAATTCATTTTTCAAAGCTCCTTATCTTAAACTTTGCCTTTAACTTGTTAAAAAACTTGTCTTTTCATCACCCATCAACCGGTTCGGGGTTTATTCGTCACGGCTCTCAAGTGCCACGAACGGTGACAGTTCTTTGGTACCTTTGAACGGTGTCATGGGCTTGGCGATCCACGGCTGGCCGTCGACATCAAACAGGAACCTGAACACGCTCTCGTTGTAGTCGAACCGCAGGTGGATACTCATCGCCGACCTGACGGTACCCTTTGTCCCGGCGCAGTACGCACCGAGGTTGGCCAGGATAATGTCGCCCTTGGTCCCAACCGTCGAACAGAACTCGATCGGTTTGACTGGCCGACCCATCAGGGTGGCGAAAGGTGTCGCCGATATTCCGCCCGGAGGCAGGTAAACCGGTGCACCGCCGGTACCGACGGCCATCGACAGGTTGGCAAGCTGCGGCTCGCAGTCCTGGTTGATGTACCAGGTCGCGGCCTGTCGCCACCTGGCGTGACATTGACTCCACATATTGTCGATGTTGGCCTTGACGATAGTGTCGGCGTCCTGTCCGCTTTCCTTGTCGACCTCGATCAGGGCGTCGGAGTTGAGAATGCCGAGGGGTTTGCCGGAGCCATCGCCTTCGATGATGGCATCACTGGTCATAAAGCTGATCTCCGAGCTGGCGGCCCGGGTCAGGAACTGCTGCAGTGCGATGGGTGAGTTGTTCAGGAGTTTGTCGGTGACGTAGATCATAACGGCAAGCTGTTTGGGCTCCAACTTGATCTTGCGGAACGTTGGTTTGGACTTAGTCATCTGTTCTGCCTCGGCTATCCAGTAGCCGCGAACTCCGCCCCAGCGTGAGCCGGTCGCACGGGAGGTCTCATCAACGCCGTTAAACTCCAGCGACTCACCTTCGACCGTATAACCGTCACAGGCATCGAGCAGGTTGGCATCATCCTCACGCATCATATCCCAGATGATGTTCGAGAACTCCGGCGGTATCAAAAGACCGCCATCGGAGCCTATACCTGAACTCATACCGGTCGCCGCCAGGATTCGGTTGACCCGATCATCCTGTGCGTTGCCAGCTGGGTTGAACAGGTTTTGGACTGCTAAGGCGAAGTCGCCGAAGTGGTCAAACCCACCGGTCGGATCGAGTGTTCTGCGGTCGACACCCACCTGGATATCGGCGTCATCGAGTACAGCATCGGCATCATCGGCAGCCTCGTCAACGGTCGGCATCGTTCGGTGACGTTCGGCCAGTGCGGTGATGTCGGAGATATTTTTGTCGATGGTGGTTACCTCGCCACCATCGGCAACGATCGCATCGAACCGTGCCTGCTCGTCATCGGTAAGGGCCCTGGCATTGTCGCCGCCGGTCAACGCATGAAGGGCATCGGCCTCGGCCAGTAATGCCTTACGCTGGCCCTGTAGTTTTAGAATACGTTTGTTAAACATTTTTTTTCACCTTTCGTTTTTTTAACCATCCTTAATAACATTGTCAGAGTCGGTCATGTCCGCTTCCGCGTGACGTTTATTCGGTCACCCCTCTTCCGAGTGGGTGGTTTGTTTATGTAGTTTCAGGGCGTTACCACTCCTCTGGCTTGCCCGGTTATTCTTTGCAATGGTCTTTTGCACCCGCACGATCGTCTCATCGAGGGTCTCCACCCTGTCGGCCATACCCATCCTGACCGCGGCCTTTGCGCCCAGAACCCTGCCCTGGCCGAAGTCTCTGCGGACAACGTCCACCTTGACGCCACGGTTGCGGGCCAGGTCGGCGACGAACGCCTTGTAAATATCGTCCACCCTCTCCTGCATGTAGTCCCTGGCATCGTCGGCCAAAGGTTCGAACTCATTTCCTTCGGCTTTGTACTTACCGGCTTTGATGAGGGTGTTCTTGATCCCCGCGTCTGCATCGGCGGCGGAAAAATCGGTGTGGACCATAAACACGCCCACCGAACCTACATCACCGCCCGGTGTCACAACGACCTCATCGGCAGCCGAGGCCAGCCAGTAGGCAGCCGAGGCCATCAGACTGTTGGCAACCGCGATTATCGGTTTGTTGGGGTCGCGGGCCCTGTATATCTTCTGGGCCAGCTCAGTAACACCGTATATCGTACCTCCGGGCGAGTCGACGTCGATAATGATGGCACCGACGTTCGGGTCGGCGACGGCGGCATCGAAGTCGCGGGAGAAATTCTCGGTACTGGTCCCGCCGGAAAAACAACTGAGCATATTCATTCGCTGACTGATCACACCGTACATCTGCAGCCGGGCGATCGATCCGGGCGCGGGCCGGGCACTGGTCGAGGCGCGGGCCTGTTCGCTCATCGCACGGATCTCATCGGCACTGATGTTGCCGCCTTCGATCTTAACGTTAAGGAACTGAACTATCGCATCCAGCTTTTCGGCCTGGATGGCCCATACCTGTCCGGTGACGGCATCGATGACATTGACATATCTCATTTTTCTATCCCTTCCCAGATTACTTGTTTGATCTGTTCCAGCCGGTAGTCGTCGGTTTTGTATACCTCCATGCACTTTGTGGCGCTGTCGAGGTCGCTAATGTGAATAAAACTCTTACCCAACGATATTGAGGGTAATTTGAAATTAGTCTTGATCCCCGCCCCTGCGCAGGCCGATGTCAGCGGCCCGAGCACTCCGTGGACGTATTTGGCATGATTGATATAAAATCTATCCGCCCATAAACTGAACTTGTCATTATCGCCGGAGGCACGGTCTATACCCTTTTCAACCTCCCTGATCTCGGCGGATACTATCCTGCCGGCGGCGTCGTTTATCAACGGTTCGAGCATTGCGGTCGGGCGATCAATATCCTCCTCGGTACCACGCCCGCCGGAGGTTGCATCGTCACCGTCCGCATCACCCATATTCAGGGGAATAAGGAACTCATCGAGGCCATCGACCGAGTTCATATTCTCGAGACGGCGGACCTCGTTGCGGCTCATCCAGCCGGTGAGGATGGCGGTTTTGTACGCGTTGGTGCGGGCTTTACTATCGCCTCGCAAAAGGCCGTCGACGGTGAACTCCGCAAAGTATGTATCGTTATCGACGATCAGGCTTTTATCTATCATCTGTTCCCACCGGACCAGCCAGGGTCGGATGGTGTTTATAACGAACGAAAGGCTTTGCGATTCGATATTCTTGAGTGCCGAGTTATCCATGATGCCGATCATGTGCGGTGGTACGCGGTAAATCTTGGCGGCAATATCAACGTCCTGAAACTTTCGCGTCTCTAAGAACTGCGCCTCATTCGGTGCCATCGACACCTGATGCCATTTCAGGCCCTCCTCGAGTATCATCGGGTTCTTTGCGTTGGTCGCACCACCGTGTGTTTTTTTGATACCACTTTTTAATCGCTTGTACGCCTTATCACTCAGGGCTTCCGGCACCTCGTAGACCCCGCCGGGGTTGGCATCATTCTTGAAAAAGGCGGAGCCGTAGGTCTCGGCTGCCAGCGAAAGACCCATTGAGTTGGCTGCGTATCTGATGGGGCTTATCCCGACCAAACCGTTGAAGGCCAGGGCGGGGAGGTGGAACATATCGTCGGCGAGCACACGGCGCATCACTGCGTTGGGCTGGGAAACTTCATAAACGATCTCACCGTCGATAAGTTTTTTCGGGATCACCCACGTCGCAGGCAGCGGCCGTAACTCGACAGGGTTGCCGATCCGGTCGGTGATGATCTCGGCGTAGGCGTTGCCGCGAAGGGCGAGAAAACCCTGCATCTGCTCGAAAAAGGTAAACGCCGTCTGCTGACGGTTCGGTGAGGTGTGCAGGATATCGAACAGTGGGTGGTCGGTGGCCTTTTCCTTGTCACCGTTCGGAAGGCGGCGATAGACGAATAACGGCAGAGAGGCGATAGTCTCAGCGAGTATACGGACGCAGGCATAAACCGCCGATATCCGCATCGCCTGGGCCTCGTTTATCTTGAGACCGGTGGAGCTGGTAAACGGCAGCGGCTGGTACCAGAAGTCGTCCCACGGTGCCGCGTTCGAAGCATTTGCCTCACCAAATAATCCTGCTAATAAACTCATTTACGCCACGCATCGATTAACATTATTAACCCCACACTTATCAGTCCAGCCGGCGGGTAGACCATCCATGCACCTGTACCTATCAGGCCGATGGCTACGACCGCCACGACCCCGCGAATGTGTCCGCGAAAGTGATGGCCGGCTTTTTTTAATATCTGGTCGGTCATAAAGTTCGTATCCCCCTGCTCTCGTAGACCGATGTTTTCTTTTTATTCGCCAGTGCCCTGCCGATACCCATGATCTCACTGACAACGCCGTCGATCTTGTCTTTGGATTTTTCCTTGTCGGGTTTGATATTGCCCGCCGGGTCGATACGGGCGGCAACGTTAGAGGCCATCCACCGGATGACCGGGTTGCCATTGTGCGATATCTGCTGAGAGATCGTCAGTCGCTCCAACTCTTTGCTCGGTTCGTTCATCGATATAAATCCCTGGCGGAACTCCACCATCGGGATGCCATCGTGATCCGCCAATTCCTGGGCGAGGTGTGTTGCGTTGTACGGGTCGAATCCGACGTCTTGTATCGAATAGATTTTGTTCAACTCGTTTACCCGTTTGCGGATGAACGAATAATCGACGACGTTGCCCTGCGTCTTTTCGATAAACCCCTGTTTGTACCAGACCGGATATGGCACCTTGTCCTGACGGTAGCGGGCCTCCATCGTATCGCCCGGTACCCAGAACCAGAACAGTACCCGCCAGATATCGGCCTCGTCGAGAGGCGGGAAAACCAGAGCCAGGCTTGTGATGTCGATCTTACTGGACAGGTCCAACCCTCCGAAACACTCCCGGCCCTTCAACGACTCCGCCGTGAACGGTGCATTGCACTTGTCCCACGCATCCATAGGCAGCCACCGGGTGACCTGTTCGGTCCGAAGGTTTAGGTGTAGGCGCTTGAACTCATTTTCGCGGGCGGGGATCAACTGGGCCTTGCGGCACTCACTCCGTAGGTACTCACGCGAGACGCTTATATCGATGTTCGGGTTGGCCTTTTCCCAGGTAGACTCGGCTGTCCAGTCATCTTTTTTGTCAGCCTCGTAAATAACCGGCAGGTATGTTGGGTCCTCGAATCCAGGGTCGTCATCGCGAACCTTGCAGGCATAGTCGTACTCTTCGTTGCAGATCGATACGCGTTCGTAGTCGGAGGTGGTGATGTAAATAAACATCGACTGTCGGCGGTTGGCCGAGGCCATACCCGTCCTGAGCACGTCGACCAATTTACGGCTTGGCTGTGCGTGCAACTCGTCGACCGTGACAAGGTGCGGGTTCTGACCGTCCTTACTCTTGGCATCGCCCGACAGGACCACCATAAAACTGCTGGTCTCGGGTACCACTACCCTGCGGACCTGGTTGGTGGCGTGTTTGCCATAGATCGTACACTTGGAATCCATCATCGGCTCGGCCTCGATCATGCCGGTCGCGTGGCGGAAAACTAACGTCGCCTGGTCGGTCTCGGCGGCGGCGAGATAATTCTGCTGTCCGATCTCCGGGTCGCAAAACAGCACATAACAGTTTATGCCTGCGACCAGAGGGGTCTTGCCGTTCTTACGAGGGATGAATATAAACGCTGTGCGGTACCTGCGGGTGCCATCCGGCCGCTTCCAGCCGAACAGGTTGGCGACGATCGCCTTTTCCCAGTCCTCCAAAAAGAACGGCTGGCCGGCGAGAGCACCTTCAACGTGTTTCAGGCAATCGGGAAAAAAGTCGAGGACCTCCTGGGCCGCATCTTCATCGAAGGTGCAGTCGCCCGCCGTGGCGAACGGGTCGTAGCCCGGGATCAGCCGCAGCAGTCTCTGCCAGTCAGTCTTTGTTTGTTCGAGTGTCGCTGTCATATTTTTTATGCAACGCCTGCCACAAGAATGTCATAGGTAAGGCTCGATGATCCGGTGCCATCGTGCTCGATTTTAAGATCGGCATTGGTCGTTATATCGACGCCGTTGGCATCGGGTGCGATGAACAGGAACTCACCACCCGGAGGCAGTGACAGGGTATCCGAAACATCGCCGAAGAGTGCGATAGAGGTGGCCCCGGCGGCACCGATAAGCAGGTTGGCGTCGGTAGAGTTGTTCTTGATGTAGACTACCTTGAGTTCATCGATCGCGACCGCATCACCGAACGCATCGGAAAGCGAACCATCGGCCAGGTCGAGGGTCTCGTTGGCACCGTCGGCAAGGGTGCGGTTGTCGTGGAATAACGTGTCGACCTGGTTGGCGCCGGTGCCATCGGTAAAATTCTTACCGCGGGTGTCGTTGAAAAAGTCCCTCACTGTACTAAGGTCCACATCCTTGGTGTTTGTTATGTTGAAGGCTATCGGGATTTTTGCGGTCAGCGTCATAATTCACTCCTTAGGCAGAACTTGCCTTATTAAAATAATTATGTTTTTTCGTATTTTTCGAGTTTGGCGATTTGGTTGATACCAGGCCGACCCGTGCCGAGGGCGTCAGGCCGAACTCGGACTCGAGTTTGGATAGTTGCGTTGCGATTTTGAGAATGATATTGACCTCCGGGCGCTGGGCAACGTGCAGCGTGATGTACTCACTGCCGCCATCACGTTTTATCTTTTCGGTGGTGTAGGTCTCGCCATTGTCCTGCAGGAACTTGCGGAGTTTCAACCACCATGCCCACGTGTCGCAGTAACGGGACAGGGCCTCGGTGTCGGTGGTGCCGAGGATACCCATCTCCTCGAGCAGACCGGAAAGCTGTTTGAATTTTCGGGCGGCAGGACCCTTGAGGTATGTCGGTTTTTTGATAAGACCGACAGGCGGGGTGACCTCACCTTGTTTACCCCGCTTGTCGGCACGCCATGATCCAGCCAGTTTCAGTGCGGCCGTCGGCGTTGGTTTAGGTCCTCGTTTTCCCATTTACATTGTCGCTTCCCTGTAAAATCAATCAGGCATTGCACCCTTGTATACCTGTGTTTTACGGGATACGGCCGGTGAAAGTCTAACAAGTGATTAC
>SDBT01007336.1_pt1 | contig 18148 bp, 18 predicted proteins | sample 2277101 | NCBI WGS metagenome assembly SDBT01 (sample SAMN10404973, study PRJNA504765) | marine sediment metagenome | isolation source: marine sediment core GS10_PC15, 103 cmbsf | place: Arctic Ocean: Southern Knipovich Ridge | collected 2010
GATAACCTGCCAATATCAAAAGCAGCACTTGCCAGGGAACTCGGAGTTAGTAGAACCTATGTCACGCTGCTGTGCCAAGGGAAGAGAAATCCCAGCAAGAGAATCGTTGACAGGTTGGCACAGCTTAAGTTGACGGCGAAGCTAACTGTCAACACAGGCACACATGAGCACCTGACTTTTAATCAGGGTGTCACAGGTTCGAGACCTGTACGGCCTACCAGTTTCTCCAGTCCTCCACTGCCATACCTGTTATCGCAGTTCCTCAACTCCCGAAGGCAAGGCACATCGCCACGCACCATTGAATTCTATCAGGCCACTTTAATGCCCTTCGTGCGTACATGTTCGATTACTCACACAGATATTAACCTCTACCTATCTAATCTCACCTGTAAGAACGGTAAGAACGCCTACTACCGCGCCATACGAGCCTTCTGCAACTGGCTCTACAGACAAGGCTATATCAAGGACAACCCCATCACCAAAGTTGACCCGCCTAAGATGACCAGGATAATATTGCCGAGTTTGACGCATGAGCAGGTAGAGTATCTGATTGAGCAGGTGGATAATATCCGGGATAAGTGCATCATCAGTTTGTTTGCTGACAGCGGGATAAGGTTGAATGAGCTTCTGAATCTCAAAGAAAGCCATATTGATTGGGAAAGCAACACAGTCATGATATGGGGCAAGGGAGGCAAGCAGAGGAAGGCGCCGTTCACCAACCGCACAACAGAACTACTGAGACAAGTCACAGCGGGTGCAAATGGCCATAGTAACATTTGGGGAATGAAACGCCGGGGTATCCAGATCATGCTGTATAGGTTACAGGAGAAGACCGGTCTGCCGTGTAATCCGCATACATTCAGGAGGACGTTCGCCAGTAATCTGCATAGGAGTGGGCTGGATGTAGAGCATATAATGCGGTTGGGAGGATGGGAGAGTTTGGATATGGTGCTACGTTACACCCGTTCGGTCAAATTTGAGGAGAGTTTGAAGCTGTATCAAGCTATAAAAAGCACAGTATAAGTAGAATTTGAAGTATGTTTAGAAGCACTACAATGCAGCAGAATTGCAAAATAAGTGTAACCAAAGCATTTAGTATGCCTAAGCAATTTGGTATGAAAAACTAAAAAATATATCTTAATTATTACTATAGCAGTATTGACATATTGACTTATTAGAATTAGCATTTCGTTAAAAGATTGTTTCACACATCGATCATCTTCTATTGCTTGCGATGCGCCACGCAACAATATAGGAGGTAATATGGAAAGAGACATAATTCTACTTTCTGGTGCAATCTCCTCAGGTAAATCCACACTTGTAAAACAACTATCGCTCCATTATCATTTCCCAGTTTTTCGTACACGAGAAATACTTGATAATAAATCTACAGTGAAGAACTCCGATAGGATTGAACTTCAAAGAGTCGGTGATCAGTTAGACCAGGAAACCAAAGGGCGCTGGGTGGCTGATGCTATTGCCAAATATATTGGAGAGCAAGCAAAATTCGTTGGCATGATTGTTGATTCCGTTCGAACGAAAGAACAGGTACATATAATTCGATCTATTTATAGCCCTCGAGTAATTCATATCCATTTAGTCGCTCTCAGAGAGGAACGTTATTCAAGATACCTTGAAAGGATGTCTAAAGGTAAAGAATCCGCTGATATCTTTGAAGAGGCGAGTCAGAATCAAACCGAGGCAAATATTGATCTACTCAGCGATGTTGCAGATGTCGTAATAGATACTAAGAGATGCCAATATCAAGACGTATTTTTGCGTGCGATTAGTTGCCTTGAAGGGTGCTCTACACGTGGTCGAGGCTATGTTGATGTCATAGTAGGGGCTCAATATGGCAGCGAAGGTAAAGGGCAAATTGCCAGTTTTCTCTCAAAAGAATATGATCTTTTAGTTCGTGTAGGAGGGCCCAATGCTGGACATACAGTCTATGTTTCTAATCGTAAAGGAGAAGCATATACACATCACCATTTGCCATCAGGGACTTTAAAGTCAAATGCAAAACTATTAATAGGCCCTGGTGCTGTAATAAATCCAGCAGATATATTAAAAGAAATTAGTGAATGTGGTGTAGATCCCGATAGGTTAACAATTGATCGAAATGCAATGTTGATTTCCCAAGAGGATATCGAAAAAGAAGACGAACTGAAAAAAGCTATAGGATCAACTGGACGAGGAGTTGGAGCAGCTACTTCTCGTAGAATATTTAATCGTAATACTGAAACAAAACTAGCAAAAGACGCCCCTGAATTATCAAAATTTATTGGGGATACTGTAGAAGAGCTTGCGCATATATTTCAAATAGATGGCAGAGTTCTACTGGAAGGTACGCAAGGCACTGGACTAAGTATTTATCATGGCTCATATCCGTTCGTGACCTCAAGAGATACAAGTGTAGGGGGTTGCTTGGCTGAGGCTGGAATTGCCCCATCAAGGCTCAGACGCACTATTATGGTTTGTCGTACCTATGAGATAAGAGTTCAAAGTCCTGATGATGGTACCTCAGGACCGATGAAGCAAGAAATAGATTGGGAGACAATTGGAGAGCGTTGTGGGCTTAATCCAAATGATTTAAGAAGAGACGAGCATACTTCTACTACCAAAAGGCTTCGCCGTGTTGGTGAATTTGACTGGGAACTACTCCGAAAGAGTTGTCTTTTGAATAGCCCTACCGATATTGCCCTTACTTTCACAGATTATATATCTGGAGAAAATAGGAAGGCTTGCAGATTTGAGCAATTAACACAACCTACAATTAGGTTTATTCAGGAGATTGAAAAATTCACAGGTGCACCAGTATCGATTATCACGACTGGCTTTAATGATCGAAGTGTAATCGATAAAAGATCTTGGTAGTAATTGAAATGGACAAAGATTTTTTGATTGCGAAATACCCACGTATTTATCATATGGCTGAAGATAACAGCTGGCGTAGTATCGAGAAATATGGACTATTAAGTACTTCGGCACTATTGTCTTTGTATAAGTATGAAGGGTATAAAAAGATGGCACTGGAATGCGAATGGAGACCTAAACGACATATACTCTCATGCCAAGGACTAGAAGATGCAGTACTTCGTGATCAGAAACCCATGTCTCCCCCAAAACTAAAAGCTTGTTTGATAGATATGGAATGCGAAGAATGGTATAAGTTAGTCAACAGTATGGTATTCTTCTGGGTAGAATGGCGCCCTAGCTTAGAATGGTTCCTTGGCAGTCGTGAATATCGTAATAAAAAGCATACTGTAATCTCAGTAAATACCAAGTCGCTCGTTAATAGATATCATGATAAGATATTTCTGTCTGGTATCAATTCAGGAAGTACATATTACTTAGCTGAGAAATCAGATGGACCACCAAAAAGAAATCGTAGTACTTTCCAAAGAATCCACGATTATACTAAGCCTTGGATTAGAGAACTATCAATAGAACATGGTGTGCCAGATATTGGCCAACATGTAGTCTCAGTCGGGCAATGGATTAGTGACGGAAATAAATGTAGGAAGATTAAGGACATTTACCCGTGAACTGAGCTAGACACTCAGTTTTTCAAACTAAAATGGAGGGGAGCAGGATAGCTTTTGAAGAATCAATATTTTGGCGACATTAGCGATTATCGTAAGTATAGTCTGATTAAAGTACTTTCAGGGTATGGGAATTTAACTACCATGATTTGCTGGATGTTAACGCCCAATGACAGCAGAGAAGATGGGCATCGCATTAATTATTTGAGAGAACCCCGACTATGGGAACAATTCAATCCACATTTATTTAAATTGCTTCAAGAAGAAGTTATCCTTAAAAATAAAAGAGAAGTTAGCGTTCTGGAAAAAAGCAATTTTTTGACAAATTGCAGATACTTCTCAGATTTGGTACCAGAGGAAGCAAATCTACGTGAAAAATACATGGATGAATTGCTTAGTTTAGCTAAAGACACTACGCTGCTATTTCTTGACCCAGATAATGGAATGGAAATCAAATCAGTTCCTTATGGTCGTTTACGTTCTACAAAGTACTTATACTTTTCCGAAGTAAGAAAGCTATTCAATGCTGGTAAATCATTACTTATTTATCAACACCTTCCGCCTAAACCTCGATCAAAGCTCGCTAGGGATTTAGTCGATAAGTTTAAAGCACATACTAATATTAAACAGGTTTATTTATTTTGGACACAATTTGTAGTGTTCTTCCTTTTGCCTCAGTCATCACATGAAACGCTTTTGCTAGATGCTTATAAAAATGTTAATGAAGCTTGGGATGATCAAATTGCTATGCAGGTCCTGTAAAACCTACTTAGAAGTGTATATGTTATGAAATAAAAGTAAGATAGGTTGCATGCCAGTCTCTAGAATCACTACGTCGACACAGGAATTAGAGTAAGTTGCAGGGACAATTCTCTTCCATCGTTCTATTCTCTTATCAAGGGATTTAGCATCCCACTCAATCTAGTTTTGACCTGAATTTCTTCTCATCCATTACCTTCGCCCTAGTCGCCTTCCAAAATCACCTTGTGCCGTTGACGGTCACTTCACTTAGAGAAGAACCCAATAATTCGGCCTGATGGGTTGATGTGTATCTTCCCTTTTAAATCTACCAGTACCTCATTAGTCAATGGGATTCTTTCAAAACTCTCTATTGGAATCTCAAATCTTTTTAAGTCTTCAATGTTGATTCTGGCTCTTATTTCTCTCAAATTTGAGGACCATTCTGCTAGTTCAGATTTATAAGACCATATATCGTCAAAACTCTGATTTACGATAAGCTGATATACTTCAAGATCGATTGCAGAATAGAAAAATTCTGTTCTGTTAATCGGGAATACGTTACCAGCTATTCCATCACTTATAAAAGATTTATTGTAAACAGAGGCAGGTGGCACTTCTAGTCTTTCTCCATAAGTATTGAGCAGAGGTATCCCATTAAAATCAAGATACCTTTCGGACAATTGTAAATCTTGAATGCGATTCATTAAAGCCATGACCAAATTAGATCGTGAAATTGTTCGTAAATATTCCGCATAGAAGTATAAGCGTGCCAAGAGTTGATATTTCTTTGGGTCTTCGGCAATAACATCTGCCGGTGGATCAAGTAATAAACACTGCGAACTTACGGTATGGTGATGAGGTATTCCTGTAATAACACCGAAAAAAGAAGTATTGCTAGGGCTTGTTTTTCTTTGTGCCTCTTTCTTGGCTTCAATGCTACTCTTTTGACTACTAGCTTTGGGATGCTGTCCGTCGTCGAAAACGGTTCCTTTTGCTTCGACTTGTATGTATTCAGTTCCATTAGATGCTAATTCAAAGTCTAAGGACTTCTTTTTTGTAATAGGAATTCTTTGCCAATCTGCTTCATGGAGATCATAGATCCTGTTCATTAATAGAAGTGAAGCAGCTACCCCACTACTCTCCGTTTGTACCAGGTCAAAATCCTTACTTGGAAACCTAGCTCTTAATGTCCCGCTGCTGGTGTCGAAATATTTTCTAAATGTATTAATGCGGTCGGGTAGATGATCCTTTAATTCTTGGTAAGTTCTCCAGCTAGGATAGTTCTTTTGCTCTCTAAAAATCGAATAGATGACGAATTCATCATCATCTACATCAAGGCCTTGATTGATTAGCCTCTCTATTTTGTGGAAATACTTATGCTTCAGTAATTCGGCTCTGTGATTATTATCATAATAACTGACTTGGAACTTCATTAATATTTGTCCTTGAAAGTGATAATATCATCAGGACATTGTCGTAAACCTAGATTTCTATGCCACTCACTTTTACCGCTCATTTTATGGAAACTCTAATCCCGATATGGGCTTTTGTCAAGATATGCAGTGCTTTTGGCACTTACCTTGCCACGCTGCAGTAAGCAAAACTAACTCTAATACATTTACACTCTAGCTCTTTTTAATTATCTTCTTGATTTCCCTTAATGTTTTATTCTTAGCTCGCCGCTTATATGTTTTCTCCGGATTGTTTTTTTGCTCCGTGAACAACTTCTTCTTTTCTGCCCATTTTATCCTCCGTTTTGGGTACTTGCCTTACAGTATTGTCGAACAACTTCAACCCACCGGTCATACCATAACCATTGTCCAGGTACTTCGGTTCCGTAACCCTTGCCTGGATTCTTAGCATCTAATTTTTTCCACAATTGTGTATGATTATAAATACTGAAATGAGAATACCCTTCTTCCTTCATCATTTTTACGATACCACTTGCTCGATACTTTTTACGTTCTGTCTCTTTCAGAACCCAGTAATCGCGATCAATAGCCTTGGCAAGTGGTGAATCTGCAGAGATAAATTCAATGGCTCGATCCGCTTGGCCCCTTTTACCGGTGAGTTTTCTGGTGAAGAATAGGCGATATGAGTATAATGGCGACTGGAAATCTTCATCTGACAACGAAGCATCAAATTCTTGAACATATTTTGCTACGTTGATAGGTAATGGTTTTATTGCCTCTTCGGGTTCTGGAACTTTGGTAATGTCTCTAAACTGTAATGTGAAAACTAGTGCTTTGCCCAATCCATGCTTTTCACCGAACAATCGTGTTATCGTTCCTTCATAATTCAAACAGCAAGCCAAATACCTACCTGTGAGACGCTCATCTATACCAGCAGTTTTGTGATGTTCAATTTCATGACGAAGCCCGATAAGAAAGTGAAGGTTACTCTTGGTAGCAGAATCCAGAGGACAATTTTCTTCATTTAGGCACCTCTCTAATTCCCAGTATTTATAGGCACCCGACTTCGTACGATCAAAGCGTCGACGTTTTGTTTTCTTCTGAAAGTACCTATAATCTATGCGCCTCTTTTTGTAGTATGCGTGTAGAAGATACATCCAAGCGATAACCATCAACACAATGAAAGTTTCAGTTTTGAAGGTGGTAAGGGGATTATTGAAAGTCTGAACTGCATTTAGAGCAGCTTCTCTTGATTTTGCCAACAACTCAATCTGAATGGATTTTGCTCGCCGTTTTCGGTCACTCATTTTATGGAAACTCTAATCCTGACGTGGGCTTTTGTCAAGAGATGCAGTGATTTTGGTGCTTACCTACCCAAACAGCAGGCTCCAGATTTACTTTTCATCCATTGGCGTGAAATAATACACCGATATGCATGTCGGTCAACCGAATCAAACTGAGATAGAAACTGCCGTTAGTAAGCTGAAAAAAAGCGACCCACGGTTAGCTGAGGTGATTGACCAGATCGGCCTCTGCCGCCTTGAGCGCCGTACACAAGGATTAACTGCCCTGGTACACTCGGTGATAGGGCAGCAACTGTCAAACAGCTCTGCCAGGGCGATTCGCTCAAGATTTGACATCCTCTTTGAAAATGATGGTATTGATTCTCAACGTCTGGCTGGAACCAGCGAAGACGAACTCAGAAAGACAGGCCTGTCTCTGGCAAAGGCCAGGTGCTTGCGCAGCCTCGCCGAACATGTCTTATCAGATAAGATCAATTTCCTCAAGCTCGAGGCGATTGATGATGAAGCCGTAATCAGTACCTTAACTCAGGTAAAAGGTATTGGGCGATGGACAGCTGAGATGTATCTTATGTTCTCGTTAAAAAGACTCGATGTTTTCCCCATTGATGACTTAGCCATCCGCACTGCTATGCTCCGTGTTTACGGTTTCCCTGAGATAGGTTTCATTGCTCTAGCCAGGCAGACAGCGGAGCAATGGCGACCTTATCGTACTATCGCCTGTTGGTACCTCTACCGCTATCTAGATATGCTTCGGGGTAATAGAAAACAAATATAACCAAGCAGCAGTAAGCAAGTGTGTTTAGAAGCATCTAAATGCAGCAGAATTGCATTTCCAAAATAACGCAAGCCTATTTTTTATGTATTTGGGATTTGGGGAGGCTGGTTTTGAGTTAGGAGGCTTTGTTTAAAACATAAGTTAGATAGAAGTTATAGTTTGACTCTAATGGATTCAAACTGTAGGGGTAAGAATGGGACATAAGCTATGCTAGCAGAGCGCGAAAGTATTGAGACAGATCTACCGACGTTCCACCGCGAGCGTATGTGGCACGGTGTTGCTCAGCATCCACACTGACGATGTGGATATTGGGATGGTAACTATCAACGTACGCTTCAGGGTGCCGATAGAATTCTCTCATTATTGAAACTGGCATAAGATAGAAGTGCTCAGGTGCACCACAAATCCAGAGTTCAAAATCTGCAGAGAGTGTATTAGGATTGAGGTTGAACTTATACTTGCTTGGCGCGGATTGGTTCTCTGAGCAATACCTAAAATGGATTAGCCATGATCCAATACGAACCTTGGCTTTGCCAGCAGACACAATTGGCAAGTTACCTGCAATCTGTTGGAGAGTTGCTTGCTTAGCTTGGTAAGATTCATTAATCATAATCATTACTCATTTATGGAAACTCTAATCCCGATGTGGGCTTTTGTCAAGATATGCAGTGCTTTTAGCACTTACCTACCCAAGTAGCAGCAAGCAAGTGTGTTTAGATGCACTAGAATGCAACAGAATTGCAATTTCAGTGTGACTTAAGCATATTGTATTGGTTGGAGTAGAATTTTAAGGCGGATGCCTACGACACTCTGATTAAAAGATACAAGAGGTTTGTACCTGAGCGTAGAAGTAAGTAAACACTAGTAACGTTCTATAAGCGAGTTAGATTCAGGTGGTACTATTTAGTACCACCTTGTCATTTATCGTGGTAAAAAGTTCGTTAGCAAAAATGTTAGCAAGATGTAAGACGTAAATTATTCTTTGGGATAGTCTCCTTTTCTGAGCCTATCAAACTCAAAGCCCCAAATTTTAACTCTACTAGCAAATGGTATTAGAATCAGAGCTATAATAACTCCGCCTATAGCCAAGTGAATCGGTGTAATAAACAATACGGCAATTGCATCTAACCATAATAAGACAATTAATATACCTGAAATTAATAAGCATATAGCGGTAAGAACCTCAATAGACTGCTTTCGCTTCTGCTTTGTTTCTGCTAGTACGGCATTAGGAAAAATCTTTTGTAGAATGTCGAAATCAAATACTTCTTTTGGAGGTATAACCTCTTCATCTTTCTGCATTTGGCTTTCTTTTACCAAAACTCGTTCTATCTCGAATGGTGGGGTACCCTCTTGTGCGAATACTAAATAAGTGGGAATAGATTTAGTACCTAGATATGAGAGAAATGATTGAAGTTGCCTTCTACCAAATCTCTCCGTACTTGAAGTCCGTTCCTGTTTTATTTCAAACAGAGCGATAGGTTCTTTGGAGTCGATGTCCAAAACAGCTAAGTCGACACGGTATTTACCAATAGGATATTCAATCGCAAGAGATTCTGGCGGATATCCGTGTTTAATAAGATACTTAACTAAAGCCTTACACGTATCCTTTTCAAGTAGCATATTTATTAACCTCTAAATTTAATCAGCGTATGCTGTGTTTTTGTAAATATTCACGTTCAGAAGCCCATTAGCAAAAATGTTAGCAATTTGAATTAAGGCAGGTATCATAGCATTACTCTCAAAGTTTAGATTGCTAGGAGTTTCACTTTTTCTTTTCGCCGGAACCTATAGCAAGACCAATGAGGAAAGCTCCAAGTGCAATAAGAGGCCAAGGGTTAGACTCTTTGCTTAATTCTTGTCTAGCTTTTTGTACGAGTTGAGAATAGTCACTGATTTCTTCATGCAAAAATGGAGTTCCATTGTTGGCTTTATCAATATAATATTGCAAACGATTAGCCTCATCTGGTGTGAGTGGATTGTTCTTCTTACGAGCTGTCGCAAGTGCGGCATTCAAATTGGGACTAGCTAACTGTGTGTAATGTTGAATCAATGTTGCGAGTTCATCCTCACTAAGAGAACCACGTTTTTGTAGCATCATAAGCATTTTACCCATGAATTCATTCATTTGAGCTACAGATGCTAATAAAGCGTCGTAATCCGAACGAAGCTTTGCACCATCTCCGGTGAAAACGAAGGAAAGATTAGCTAAAAATGGTATTGGCATAAGACCCCCTTTTCCCACTACAATAATCGGTTTTGTTCCTCGCCATTAGCTTTCCGTATGCGTTGAGCTTTCTTAAATGTGGCTACTGGCGCATGTTGTGGGTAATCCACTTTCTTACCGTGTAATAGTTCTTGAATAGTAAGTATCTGTATCTTGGGATAATAGTTACCTGGCCAGTGTTCCGGCTCATAGAAGCCTGCACTAGCGGCTTCTTCTATCATTGGTTTTGTAGGCTCTTCAAGCGTGATGTAAACGCCTATTTGTGCTTTCTCTCGTTCCAGAACGCCTTTGAGGTCTCTTATATGATTAGAGCTAACGTGTCCGCTTTTCACTTGAACGACTATCGTTTTTGCCTTCCCGGAATTATCATCAAAGAAATAGATATATCCATCAATCCCCTTATCAGCACCTTTCCTCTTATCCTGCGCTGGTCGAGCATCTACCAAACCAAGTGCCCACCATTCAAACTGATACCTGCCTTCGTATTCACTCTCTTGGGCAAGTGCTTTTGCACTCTCAAGGTCTTTAGGCTGGCCGATGATTTCGTATGGTGATAGTTCTCTACCAAAGGCATTGTTTAAGCGATGACGCATCAAGGTAATGGCAAGGTGAGTAATATCAATGCCTATCCAGCGCCGGTGTAGACGCTCGGCAACGGCAATAGCAGTACCACAACCGCAAAATGGGTCAAGTACAAGGTCTCCTTCATTGCTAGATGTCAAAATGATGCGTTCTAATAAAGCTTCTGGTTTCTGAGTGGGGTAACCAAGACGTTCCTTTGGTTTGTGGTGAACTGGTGACAGGTCGAGCCACGTGTCTTGTGATGGAACGCCTAAAGATTCATCAAAATATATCTTATAACGAGGCACGCCTGTTCTGCTATAGACAATTTTACCTTCGTTCTCAAGCTTCTCCATGTTTTCTTTTGAGAATGCCCAAAACCGACCTGGTGGGGGAAATTGACCTTTCCATTCATATAACGTGTCACCACCTGGCTTTGCAGCATGGAGTGGTTGAGTCTGATACCGTCTCCCATCGCTTTCTTGGTATCTGTAAGTTGACTCAATATATTCACTATCATAGGGAATGTAATGTGTATTCCAGCAAGACTTCTCGCTCCTACTGTAGAACAAAATAGTATCGTGAATCCTGCCATAGTGCCGTGCGCCTTGCACGACATCACTGTGTGCCGAAGAGCGTTTCCAAACAATCTCGTTCTTAAAATTCTTATAGTCAAAAACTGCGTCCATTAGTAGTTTAAGATAATGGCTAGCCGTTGGGTCACAATGTAGGTAGATACTTCCGGTGGGCTTTAGTACTCGGTGTAGCTCAGACATACGCTGCGCCATCATGGTTAAGTAAGCCATCATATCATTCTGGCCTAAGAACATACGGAAAGCCTGTATAAGGTCTGCTAGGTGTTTCGGGCTTTCTCTAACTATTTCCTGATAGGCGTATTCAGATTCCTGCCCCCAGTGCCAGGTATCCTCAAAAGCTGTTATCTGAGCGGCTGATTTTTCACCACTCTTTTCCTGAAAGAGAACATTATAGGTGGCGTTAGAATTAAACGGCGGGTCAAGGTAGATTAAATCAACGGATTGATATGCTACATAGTCACGTAGTATATCAAGGTTATCGCCAAGAAAGAGTTTGTTCTTCCAGTTTTCCAATGTCTACTGACCTGCCTTCAGTAATTAATGCGCCTATAAGTTAGAGACACCGCTATGATAGCTTCTAGATCAGGTGGCGTATCCCAAAGCCGAACCTCATTTTATGGAAACTCTAATCCCGCTGTGGGCTTTTGTCAAGAGATGCAGTACTTTTTGTACATACATACTCAAGCAGCAGCTATCAAACCTAGCTCAGAAGCATTTACACTCCTACATAGGGCACTTATCACAGTACCCACTAATAATAATATCGTTTATTTCATTCGGACTAAGGTCTTTATAAACCTGCCCTAATATTTGCTCAATCTCAAATTGACGAGATGAGAGATGGCCTATAACCTTGAATCTGCTCATAACTCCATCTACCTTACCTTGGTCATAGTATGGCTTAATGTCAGTGATTAATGTTAGAGAAAGAGGCGTTCGGGAAGGTTTATAACCTTCACTTTTTTCTCGCTGCATTCTCTCAACTTGAATTGACTTCCAAAGTTTTCTAAACTCTTTATCTTCTTTCATAAGTTTAATTGCTGTTTTGTCATAATCATGCTCCAGCGACTTTACCTTTTGCCAAAGCTGATCTAGGTGCTCCCAAAAAGGGCTGTCCTTCACCGGATTGTTCTCTATGTGTGATTTGAGCAGTACCGGCTCAGTCCTCCAAGAATCTGTTTTACTTAAGTCCGGTGTGCACAAGTAGAACCACATGACTGGGTCTAACCGCCAGTCGTAACCTCTTACACTCATGAGTGGATGATAGTCAGGCCTTTCATCCAGATTTGGTTGCTCAATACATCGTCTTATTGATTTCGACAAGTTTATTAGGTCTTGCAGGTGTTCTTCTCTTAATAACTTATTAACAGCCAGTTTTCTTCGCCAAGTATTTAGTTGATTGTACACATCATTGACATATTTAATCGTGCCATCATATCCAGCTACACTTTCTTCTATTTGTTTTTTCTTTTCTTCAGTTAGAGGTCGTTTTCCAAGCTCTATTAGTTGCTCGATCACGTTATGAGCTTTTGTTACGGTTTTCTTGTGAGGGGGGCCCAGCAATTTCCTTCTTAAATCTTTGATAGAGATGTTTGGATTTTTGGTCATCAATTCAAAAATTAAAAAGTAGTCCTGTTGTTCTAGGGTCATTGTAAGTTCCTCTCTAACCAGAGATTAACAAAATGATGCGAATAAATCCAGTGTAACGCATACGACGATGTGTCTTTAATAGTAACTAAAAGGAGGTTTGAATCAGCCAACAATACCAGCCCGGGCAGCTAAAAAGCACCTTAACAAACGAACCAGGGAACGGTGGGGGAGCCCGAACGTAAACCTTGAGGGGATTCCAAGAGGGTGGGGGTGAGGCAGAGGTGGGGGAAGTTAAGTCACGGAGATTTAGTCTTGGCGGGGAGCAGAGGGTCTAAGAAGGGTCCCACGTTAAGAAAGAGCTTCATAAACTCAGCCTCGGTTCCAGAAGAGAGCAGTAGTGGTAAATTCTAAGCCTTGCCAGTGGAAGCTCAACGATCGTCTCGGTCTTATTGTAGAGGATATCGGATGGAGTTCCTCAAATTTATCTGGCAGAGGCTGAAAGGAGGTAAATGCCATGTCCGAGAATACAGAACCCAGCGCTTGGGAGCCCGAGGATGATATCGACGCCGAGAACATCAACCCCGAAGTCTCTAAGGAGCTCTGGGACACCTTAGTCTGGCAAGCTGTAAGGTCTGCCATCGAAGTAAGCCAGACCAAGGAAGAGGTCTTTCGAAGGGTAAAGCAGTGGAACACAAAGAACGACCCACAGCTCCCTGAGAAGGAGCTCATCCAGAAGATTATCTGGGCACTGCGGAAATGGGATACTAAATTCCGTAATGCTTAGAGATGCCTCGCCAGGAGTACCCGGCTGTTACCTTTTGAGGTTGCCGGGTACTCTATCTGGCAATGTTGGTCTTCTCAGCCCCGGCACCGATAAAAGTTGTGAATTTTCTAAAACAGTGGGTCAGCAAAATATAAACTACAGTCTAAAATTAAATATATACAAGTTTAAATACATTGGAGGTAACATGGGTTTCAAAATTACACGGAAACCATTCCGCATCGGGGCTAGCCAGGCAATCACCCTGCCGCATGGTTGGTGTAACTTCTACGGTGACAGGATTCGTACGCTGACCATACTGGGCAACACATTGCTGGTCATCGCGCCGCAAGGCATGGAACAGCAGGCTGAAGAGCTTGCCGAGATGATGGAAAAACCATCAACCAAATAGATATTGGAGGTATTGAGATGTTCATACATGAATCAGGCCCCCTGTGCGGCAACAGGGAGCCCAATCCAGAAAAGAAGTTAAGTATATATAGTAACTGTAGCGTGTTTTTGGTTAAGCGTAAACCTTTATTGCAAGCTATTTTCGCGCCGAATCACCGGCCGTTGCCCAGGAGGTCGGTACAATGACCATAGACGAAAATGCTCGCGATGACATCTTCCTGCCGGACGAGGAAAAAAGCCCGAAGGCAATCGAGGGGAAGATCCCTCACTCCGAAATGGCAGAGTTTATCATGAGAAAGAAGTCTTTCTTAACGCTTCTGGATACGAGGCAAGTGCTCTGGTATGACGAGGAATCCGGGGTGTACCGCTACCATGGCGAAAAAATGATTGAAAAGCTTTCCCAGGTATGGTTGGCCAAGTTAGGATTAGAATCACTAGCGACTACTCATTACATGGAACAGGTAATAGGCTTCATTCAGAGATTCACTTTTACTGAGCGTGAGCAACTGAATAAAGACCATAATATACTGGTTGTGCGGAACGGCGTGATTGATTTACGCACGGGAGAGCTATCACCCCATTCGAAGGATTACCGTGCTACTGCCGCGGTCCCGGTCACTTACAATCGTGATGCTGAATGCCCGCGGATAACCAAGTTCATCAACGAGGTCGCGGAGCCGAAAGATGTGCAACTGCTGTGGGAGATACCGGCATGGTGCCTCATCCCCTATTCTGGAATTCAGCGGCTCGTGGTTCTGCTTGGCGAAGGCGCCAATGGAAAAACGGTCTATCTCGAGATGCTTCGGCGCTTCCTGGGTAAAGAAAACTGCACGGCGTATTCATTGCAATCACTCACTACGAATCGTTTCGCGAGTTCGGGACTATTTGGCAAGCTGGCGAATATCAGTCCGGAGCTGCCTTCTAAAGCGCTTCGAGAAGCAGGGATGCTGAAAACTCTTACAGGCCAGGATACGGTCGAGGGTGAGAAAAAATTCAAGGACTCGTTCAGTTTCGTCAACACGGCAAAGATGATCTTCGCTACGAACACGCCGCCTGAGATGAGTGAAGACACGTTAGCGATATGGCGACGGTTTGTCGTGATAGACTTCTTGAATAAGTTCATCGGACCTGGCGCCGATAAGAACCTATTAGCTAAACTCACTACTGAGGAGGAGCTTTCCGGCTTGTTGAACAAGGCGCTGGAAGCGCTGGTTCGTTTGGAGAAGAACGGCGACTTCACCTATCATCGGACTATTGAGGACACCAGAGCTAAATACCTGTTAGCATCCAATCCAGCAGCGGCGTTCATCGAGGAGTGCTGCGATTTTTCTGCCTGGGAATCGATAACCAAGGAAGAACTCTATCAGGCGTTTCTGAAATTCTGCCAGGATAATAAATTACCTGGGATAGGTAAGAAGGCATTCGGTCATAAAGTGAAATGGGCATATAGGCTGCAGGAGGAGAGGGACACTTGGCGGGGGATCACGGTAAAGCAGGAACACACAGATGGTGGGGGACAGAACAATAAAAACTAGCGTGGGCAAGGGTAAGAGAAATACTAGTGGCACGAACTGCATGATTTGCATAAAGTTTTTGCTATTTAAGCTTACTATTTTTATTACAAACTAAGACATAGAAATTTTCATGTATATCATGCAGTTTGAGCAAAGGTGAATGGTGAACGAAGCCGATCATATTAATGGGTATTCAATCAGGGGGGGCCGGTATCTCCGATAATGGTGCCGGTGCCAGTCTGTGGATAAGTATACATATAGGCATGGTTAAGACAGCATGAAGGAGCGTAACACGATGAATCACTTATCATCTAGCAGTCCACCACCATCAGGAGACGACCTTAATGAGATTATCGCACAGCTGACGCTTGCTCCGCTTGTGATGATGTGTATGCAGATGGAAGCGATTGTGCTCCGAGAGCTTGAAATAGCTCGCAGTATCTGCACCAAGCATGCCAAAGAAGCAGACGACGTGTATCTGGGCCATGTGGATAAATTCAAAGGCACGATCAGAAACACCGTGGACAGAATTTATGAATCAGAGCAATAGTAATAGCATTGTACTTTGGACTGTACTTAAACTAGAGCGGCCCCCAGTGCAGCAGCTACAAATAACAGTAAAAAAGGCTTGCCTGGCAATAGCATTAGCTGTGCTGCACATAAACTGCTGTGCATAGATTTGGATAAAAAGTGCTACTCTGGACATAGCCGTTAACTTTTTGATTTTCTACTTCAGACACAGCCGTATTAACTACACCATGCGCCACTAGCCTGCTGAAAATAATTACCCGAATAAATTTTCACACCAAAGACAGGCGCCCTCATTAATCAATGCGAGAGCCCACTTATAAGATTTACGAATTTATAACTTTAGCCCACAATTAGTATTGTAGTTGTAGTTAGTTTTGGCAGGCAGAGCATTCAGGAGCCGGACTCCGCAATACCCGCAATAACGCATATCAGACTGTTAGGGTAGCCTCACTGGCAGTCCATTAAGTTCATGGGGGGGGCGGAAGTGTCAACCTCCTTGCACGGCTGCCCCCCAACAATATTAAAGGAGCAAGACCGATGATGACGGACTTAAAGTGCTCAGTTTCAGAGGTTCACTCCAAGTACTATCCCCAATATCGCTAGTACAACGGACGCACCTCCTAGAATGACGGACAATAAGTTCACTCTGAGTTTCAAGCGCCGATTTTCTTCGTCGATATCATGAGACTTTAATTCGAAGCTTTTCACTTGAGCGTTCACTTTAAAGGCGACTTGATCCTCAATTCTTCGTATTAAGTGCTCCGTCTTGAGATAGGGCCTAAGAGCTTCGAAGTACGATTGATTGATGTGGTGGCGTTGGAATAAGAGACTAAAAACTTCCAGCACCCGTGTTGTGTGAATGGCGTTTGCCTTAGAACTTTTTGTATCTCCCCAGCTTCCATCATCATCATTTTGATTATCAATTAAACGGCTTATCCCGGTACGTACTATGTCGGATTCCAAATTATAACCCCAATAAACTAGAGCCTTCAGAATCCAAGCCGCTGTCCGATTGTGATTCCATATCTCCTGGTCATTCGAACTTTCCTCTAGGCTGGCGATTGCACAACTAACCAAGAGCGAATCAAGTCGTTCATTAGCCTTCTCCAAAGCGAGGAGTGCCACTGCAGTATTACGCGTGATATCCCTTGGTTGCAATGATTCTTCAGAAATCCACGCACCTAACCTCCAATTGCTATCTGATGTTATCCACTCAACAGCGCGGCGTTTTACTTTTGCACCCTGTTCAGTTAAACGCTCTCCCACGCTTTCAATAGCCCCCAGTGCGGCAAGCGTAGTATAGGCAGCGTATGCCGACTTCCACTTCATTTTAGATGTCCAATATTCCATAAATTTGAGGCTCTGTTTCAAATCATTGGGACTCAGACTTTGGTGACTAGAGTACAATCCCCAGATTGCTAAACAAGTACTTGTGAGTGTCGGCTCACCACCTCCACTATCTGGGGCAAAAATACCCGGTGTGTGTTGGCTGCTCTTGATATATTGTACTGCCCTGTCCAAATTATCCAACAGGAGGTCGGTTCCAACGACGTTGAGCTGTATGACAGCCATGCACGTATAATCATGGTCGTTCCAGCGGCCACTGAGCTCTTCTTGAGACCCCTTGACCCACATTAAGCCAGAAAAAAAGGAGTTAGCCATCCGCAAGAGTAAGTTGTCTATTTCAGTGGCGGTGGTTTTTAGCCCTTGAATCTCCATAAATACCTCCTTTGACCTGCTCCCGTAAAGGATACCACTTCTTAAGTTAGAGTGACTGGCATATGGCTTGAGGAGCAGGTGGCCGGTAACCTAACAAGCTATGAGGACGTACCTGATTATACTCTTCAGCCATTCCTCAATCAATGCCCTTGCCTCTAGCTTTGAGTATGCTACTAATACTACTGAACAAACAGCTAAACAGGCTTTGCCAGGCACGCTACAAAACAACACATTTGCAATTACAGAGTAACCTAATATAAAAGGCTTAGTTGATTTTGGTGGTGTGGGGTGGGCTGCCGGCAGTGGAGATTGTGGCTGGGCCAGTTTTTAGGGGGCAGGTCGATTGAATTAGCCAAAATCAGAATCAGATGACTTTTTGTTCTCTCAAGTCGTTAATCTCTGCCTCGGAATATCCCGCTTCTCTTAGAATATCATCAGTATGTTGGCCGAGCTCCGGGGCTACTC
>SDBT01007337.1_pt1 | contig 18145 bp, 19 predicted proteins | sample 2277101 | NCBI WGS metagenome assembly SDBT01 (sample SAMN10404973, study PRJNA504765) | marine sediment metagenome | isolation source: marine sediment core GS10_PC15, 103 cmbsf | place: Arctic Ocean: Southern Knipovich Ridge | collected 2010
TTTGCACTTTACGCCTTTCGAATCATCGGCGCTGGAGATGCGAAATTCCTAGCCGCCACTTCAATGTGGGCAAGTGAAGTTAATCTACTGAGCTTTCTCTTTGTTACTAGTGTAGCAGGAGGAATTTTAGGATTAATTTACGTAATGCAAGGGGATCGTTTGGAAGCGGCAAGAATTAAGATGAAGACTTCTTTGTCGAATTCTATGGGAGAGGCAACTTTCAACAAGGTATTTGGCCTTGATTGGTTGCCTAAAATGAGTAACGAAAACACAACCCAGGCAGTTGATACCAAAAAGGTAATTCCTTATGGAGTTGCCATTTTCATGGGTTGTATAATACTAATGCTTCTTTAATTAAGGGGGGAAAAATGAAACTTCGAGATATCCTGATATTTTCAATAGCACTGTTGTTGGCTGTTGGTGTGGCATATGTTTCAAGAATGATGCTGCAATCTGACAAGACTGGCGGTGGAGGAGGTGGGCAATTTAATACGAAGTCTGTATTGGTTGCAACGGACAATATGCCGGTGGGAACACGTATGTCCATTAACAAGGTGAAATGGCAAGATTGGCCTGAGCAGTCAATAAGTCCCTATTACATTACAATGGAAGATACAGATCCTCAAACTAAGCAAATATCTGAGCAAAGAGTGCAAGAAATGGAAGGTTCAGTTGTCCGGTACGCAATTGCTTCTGGTGAACCAGTAAAATCATCAAGCTTGATTAATCCTAATGATAAAAGCATTTTATCAGCAGTTATTAGTCCTCATAAAAGAGCATTTACAGTCACCTTGGATAGAAGGGCGCATATCAGTGGACACTTGGCTCCAGGTGATTTTGTTGATGTAGTTGTTGCACTCCGCAGCTCAGACAGGAAACAGCGCGGGTCAATTGGTTCTACAGTAGTGAGTAATGTTAAAGTGTTGTCAGTAGATAGTGATTTAGGTGGTGCGGAAAAAGAAGGTGGTAAGTTGCCAAAAACTGTGACGTTGGAAGTTACTCCAGGTCAAGCAGAGGTTTTGGCTGCTGCACTTAAGGATGGTACCCCAGCAATTAGTTTGCGAAGTATAGCTTCCGTGGATGATGCAGGAGATATTGCAACACCGGTGGAGAAAGAAACGCGAGCTGTAGTTCTAATGCGGGGTAGTGAGGATATAACCACTATTAATGTGAAACAATAAGGTGTAGGCAAGATGTCTTCTGATACAAGAAATAAATTTAACTTAAATGTAGTAGCACTATTTGCTTTGCTACTCACATCATCAATTTTTAACTCTTACTCGGTTAGTGCGAAAACAAGTATGACCTTGGAACAGCATACCGGCGAAATTATTCACCTCGATGGGGAAATTGTGTCAGTTGTTATGGCTGATCCTGAGATTGCTGACGTGCAATATAGGGATCTAACTCCCAATATTGCCACGGTATTTGCTAAGAAGCCTGGCACTACAACGTTCCTGGCAGTTGATAGCAGAGGAAATACCGTCCATGAAATAACTATCAATGTTATCCACAATGTTGGCAAGTTGAGCCACATTATGCGTTCAGTTGCTCCGGGTGAAAACGTTAAGGTGCACTCAACTCCTGAGGGCATGGTGCTAACTGGAGAGGTTTCATCATCAAGGTTGACCAAAGATCTAGAAGATGTTGCTTCGAGATTCATCACTGAAAAACAAAAAATAATTAACAACATTAGGGTTGTTAACCCAACACAGGTTTATCTGAAGGTGAAAGTTGCGGAAATTAAACGCAGTGTCTTAAATAGATTAGATTTCAACTGGTCAACTAAGTTACCATCTAATAACTTCACTTTTGGTTTCTTGTTTGGACGAGATCCAATTAATGCACAACAGTTTAGTAACGCAGGTAATTTACTTCCTGGGGCACCAAATCCTTTTAATAGATTGACTGCTGATCCAAATCCAGGCTCTATGGCATTTCGTTTTGACGATGGAAGAACTGATGCGACAGCACTTATCGATGCTCTTGATAGGGAATCTTTAGCAACTATTTTAGCCGAGCCAAATTTAGTTGCGCTTTCGGGTGAGACTGCAAGCTTTTTAGCCGGTGGAGAGTTCCCTGTACCTATTCCACACAAGGAAGATATAGCCATTGAGTATAAGCCATTTGGAATAAGCTTGGCTTTTACTCCTACTGTGCTTTCTCAAAACCTTATCAACTTGCGGGTAAGACCAGAAGTAAGTGCTATAGATAGGACTGAACAATTGGAGATTGTTTTGGCAAATAATAATGTGGCTAGGGTGCCCTCATTCACTAGTAGGAGGGCTGAAACTTCGGTTGAGTTGGCAAGTGGCCAGAGTATAGCAATTGCTGGTATGTTTTCTAACAGCATGAGAAATTCGATGAAAGAATTTCCTGGTCTTGCCGATCTGCCGATCTTAGGCGCACTATTTAGATCAACTGAATTCCAAAGAGATGAGACTGAACTTGTCATCATTGTAACTCCTTATATTGTTAAGCCGAGTTCTACAAGTGATATGGCATCTCCTTTGGAGACATTGAGGTATGCTACTCATTTAGAGATGATACTGTGGGGTCGACTTAATTCGGTTGGACATTTTGAGGGAGTTGGTGATGCCATAGCGTCAAGTGATGAACTACACTTGGTTGGTACATCAGGATTTTATGTCGAGTAGGGGAAAAGAAAATGTATAAGAAACTATTAATCATTTCACTAGCTATATTGGTCACAGGGTGTGATCAGAAACATAAGCGAATGGATATCGCCAGACCTTGGAAGACAGAGGTAAAACAAACATCATATCATGATGACATAGTTTTTGGCTCTGGTAGTTCCAGGATAACTTCAGGTGAAATCTCTAAACTCAAGGGCCTAGTAATGCAAACTAAGCCAAATGAGCCTAAATATGCTAGATTGCTGGCACCTCAGGTGAAGAATCGTTCTCTGCAGGAAAAAAGAGTGGGTACAGTATCCAGATGCCTAGTTAAGATGGGGGTCAATGAGAAGAATATAGAAGTTATCTATTTGGATCAGCCTAGCGAGGGAACAGGAGAAAGGTCTGTTACTGTGATCTTAGATCAGTTCGCCGCAATTCCTCCACAATGTCCTGGGTGGGATCAGATCATGGATGGTAAAATCCCTCCTGAAGGAGAGATGAATTTTGGTTGTGCCAATGAAGTGAACCTTGCCAAAATGGTAGCCAATCCACGTGATCTTATGAAAGGCCAGACGACTGATCATGGCGATGGCACATACAATGCTGCAGCTATTCAGAGATATAGAACTGATAAGATTAAAGAGCTTAAAGTAGAAGTGCTTGATCGCAAATAGTTTAAAGGTCCTTTGATTATGGCTAAGGCGAAATTTAGAGCTGACCTACTTTTATCCTTCGTGTGTGACAAGGATAGTGAAGAAACATTAAAATCACTATCTCTTTCACACTTGGATTTGAAAAGTGAAGTTCATCAAGGTGGGATTTACGGTGCAATCAAGTACTTGAAGTCCCACCCTTCGCCTAGGGTGTTGATAGTAGATATTTCTGAATCTGAGTTTCCTGTTTCAGATGTTCAATCGCTTGCTGAAGTTTGTGCACCAAATGTTGAAGTAATTGCAATTGGACAGCGTAACGAGGTTGGGGTATTTCGTGATCTGATTGGCTTAGGGGTGCGTGACTATATAGTCAAACCACTGTCGACTAGTTTAATAGTCAGAAGCCTTGAACAGGTGTTGCTTGATACAGAAGAACTGGCAGGAAGTTCGGCATTTACAGCCCAAGGTAAATTGGTGGCTTTTGTGGGGGCTCGGGGGGGAGTTGGTACATCGACTTTTGCTTCCAATTGTGCATGGATTCTTGGTAATAAGCACTCTAAACGTATTGGACTTGTGGATTTAGATTTACAGTTTGGTAGTGCAGCACATTTTTTCAATATCCCTACTGCACGCGGATTTGCTGAAGCCCTTGAATCTCCTGATCGAGTGGATGAAGTTTTCGTTGAACGAGCAATGGTTAAACAAAGCCAACATTTGTCTGTTTTGAGTGCTGAAGAAGTTTTAGGTAAGACTCTGAAGTTATCAGAGAAAAGCATTGATAATTTAATGCCACTCTTAACTAAGCAATTCCATTATACAATTTTTGATATCCCACGGAACTTTAGTGAAAAAGTTAATAACCAGGTGTTGAAAAAAGCTGGAATTATAGTTATTGTTGCCGATTTTTCAATTATTTCAATACGTGACACTGTCCGTATGCTCAAACTTCTCAAGGATCATCATAATCCTGATCAGCGGATAATAATAGTAGTGAATCGTGTCGGTGAGTATAAGCAAGGAGCTATTGCTCAAAACACCTTTGAAGAATCAATTGAAAATAAAATTGATTGTCTAGTGAATTTTGATGCCACAAGTCCTTTAGAAGCTATGAATGCAGGTGAACCGGTCGCTCTTGAGAAGGGAATTCTCTCGCAAGGTGTGCACGATGTCACTGATATTATAATGGGACGTCAAATTTCTGCTGCTAATAAAAAAAATAAGAGCCTTATTAACCATTTGTTTGCAATAAATAGATAAGAATATAGATAGAGCTTTGAGCTCCTTTTAAGGGAGAAAAATATGTCTATATTCGGTCGATCTAAGGCAAACAGTGATTCTGATGATTTCTCTGAACAGAAGCCAGATGTTTCTAATGAAGATTCGATTTCACAGGATAACGAAACTAATTCTGATATTTATAGCACTCGAAAATTAAAGTTATCTGCTGAGCTTGCTCAATTTAGAGACCAGGCTTTCGAGAAAATGATTGGTCAAATTGACTTAAGAGCTGCGGCACTTGCGCCTAAGGAAGAGCTTAGAAGTGAAGTTGAGCAATTTATTGCGGAGTTTTCAGAAGAAGCCAATATACAAATTAGTTATCGAGAACAACAGCAGGTTGCTGAAGAAGTTGTCAATGATATGGTTGGATTAGGACCCCTAGAGCCTTTGTTAGCAGATCCGACTATTACAGATATCCTGGTCAATGGCTCAACCTCCACCTTCATTGAACGTAATGGTAAATTGATCAGGACTGACATAAAATTTCGCAATGACAAACACGTCTTACAAGTTGCTCAAAGAATTGCTAACCAAGTAGGCCGCCGGGTTGATGAGGCGAGTCCGATGGTTGACGCTCGCCTTAAGGATGGTAGTCGTGTTAACGTCATAATTCCGCCTATTGCTTTGGAGGGTGTCTCAATTTCCATTAGGCGTTTTTCGAAAAAGGGTATTTCATTTGACAAGATGGTCGAACAAGGAAATATGTCAGGCCAAATGAGGGATTTTCTAACAATTTGTGCTAGGAGTCGTTTGAATATCCTTGTTTCGGGTGGTACGGGTGCTGGTAAAACAACATTACTCAACGCCTTATCAGAACTCATTGATCCACAAGAACGTATTGTGACTATTGAGGATTCAGCTGAACTGCAATTGTTACAACCACATGTTGTTAGATTAGAAAGTCGTCCCTCCAACATTGAGGGAGAAGGACAAGTTGCTATTAGAGATCTGGTGAGAAATGCACTACGTATGCGCCCTGACCGTATAGTTGTGGGTGAGTGTCGCAGTTCCGAAACCTTTGATATGTTGCAGGCCATGAATACTGGTCACGATGGTTCAATGTCTACTTTACATGCCAATAGCTGTCATGAAGCCTTACATCGTCTTGAAAACATGGTTTTGATGGCAGGATTCGAATTGCCATCTACAGTTATTAAAAGCTATATCGCTGATGCGTTGGATCTAATTGTGCACGTTGCTCGTATGCGTGATGGTATTAGACGCGTTACCCAAATCTCAGAAGTCATAGATTTTCATAAAGGTGAGATTCGCATCCAAGACCTCTATAGTTTTAAATATTTAAAAGAAGATAAGGAAGGTAAGATTGTTGGAAAATTTCAATGTATAAATGATAAAACCTATTTTGCTAGTAAAGTTGCCTATTTTGGGTTGGGCGATGCACTTAAAAAGGCATTAAAAAAGGATACTTAAGATGTTTAATAATATAGATAATTTTCTTTTCCGTGATATTTCTGAATTTAGTCCTTACATAATTGCCTTTGGCTTTTTTGTACTTTTGATATTTGGCTATATGTTTATGAATAAACGGGAATCAAAAAAGAGATTGGGAGCACGTATTAAAGCTACTAACCTACGTTCTACTAGTGCACAAGCTTTGGCGCGCAATGTTTTATTCCATAGTCAGCGCAATACCCTACTTGAAAAGCATTTCAAGCAATATTTCAAGAGTGACAGCTTTGCTAAGAATATAGGTAATATGATCTTTAGAGCAGGCATAGACTTGTCATTAGTTCAATTTTTAATAGGCCTCTTTTTTCTATGGGTATTGCTCAGCTTTGTTATAGCATTCACTATACAGCAAGGTGTATTGATTAGTATGCTGGTTGCCGCTGGTGCTACTGTAGGTGGTACTGTAATGATTCTTAATTTCCTACAAGGTCGCCAACATAAGCAGTTTTTGGCACTATTTCCTTTGGCCTTAGATATTGTTTCACGTGGATTAAAAGCAGGTAGCACAGTTGAAAAAACCTTCTTAACGGTTTCACAAGAAATTGAAGATCCTGTGGGTAGGGAGTTCATAAAGATCTGTGAGCAGGTGAACATGGGGCTGCCTTTTGAAGATGCTTTGCGTGATGCTTCAGTTAGAGTTCACATAAATGACTTTAGCTTTTTCATCATCGCTCTAATTATTCAAAGACAAACTGGTGGTAGTCTTTCTTCCTTGGTAGTTAACATCAGTGGAGTACTGCGTAGAAGACAGGAATTAAAACTTAAAATCAATGCATTATCTGCCGAAGCAAAAGCAACAGGTATAATAGTTGGGTCACTGCCTTTTATAGTGTCATTGGCTATGTTCTATTTAAGGCCTGATTACTTTAACGATTTCATAACCGATCCAACTGGCCGCAAATTGTTTATGATAGTCTGTGGAATGATTTTCACAGGTGCAATGGTGATAAAACGAATGGTCAGGTTTGACCCATAAAGGAGCAGTTACCATGTTGAACTTTAGTAAAGAAGAATTAGCAGTCATTGGGTTTACTTTTGTTGGATTCATGGTTGTATTCTTTGCCATGAGATCTCTCTTTTCAAAAAGAGATTTAAAAAAGCGTATTGTCGATATAGGTGCTCCTGAGAAGAAGCGTAGTGCGGCTATTTTTACTGGGGAGCAGAACGTTCAGGATAAGAAGTTATTTTCTGAAAATCAAGCCCTGAAAAGTAGCGCGATTGCTAGTTACATTAAGACTTCTAATATGGATAAGAGTGAAAAGTACCGTGCGACATTTGAACGAGTTGGTTGGGATCCGGCTAACGCAGTTGTAATTTCTGTAGTTAGCAAGCTTTTATTAGGACTGGCTATGCTAGTTGCATTCTTTGGGTTAACATTATTTGTACCTTTCTTTAGCGAACTTAATTTACTTCTGAGAAGCTTGATAACTATCCTGGGGTTCTTTGTTGGGATGAAGTCATTTGACTTTTTAATGAGTTTTCTTACTAATTCTAGGTACGCTAAAATCAAAAAGGATTTATCAAGCGCTCTTGACTTACTAGTAATATGTACCAATGCTGGACTTAGTATTGACAAGGGGTTTGAACAGGTGGCTCAGGAAATTGGTAAATACAATACTGAGTTGGCTAAAGAATTTGCGATGACCTCCATTGAGTTAAACATTCTGCCTGACCGTAAGTTAGCTTTGAAAAATTTGGCAAGGCGCGTTGACATCCCATTAATACGCGGGTTATCAACTACTTTAGTGCAGTCCGAAGAACAAGGAACTTCGGTGTCGCAAACCTTACTTGTTTTAGCTGAAGAATTTCGTGAAAAAACTCTACTTGATGCAGAAACAAAAGCTGCAAGGTTGCCTGCACTCTTAGCTTTACCGGTAGTGTTGTTTACTTTACCCAGCCTATTAATGGTAATCCTTGGCCCGGCTATTATACAACTCTTAAATACACGGGCATTTTTCTAAGGCTGTTTACTATTTGAAGTCAGGGCCATTTCAAAAGGACTCTTTTGAAATGGTCTATTGAAGTCATCACTTGTCTTTGTTAACTTCTTATATCGTTTAGAGTTTAAGATAGTATTGAACTTTGTAGGGAAAATTCCAGCTAATGGAGATACCACAACCGCTTGTCAAAGGCCGGCTTTTAAAGAGATATAAGCGTTTTTTAGCAGATGTTGAAATCGATAACGGCACTACAGTAACTGCTCACTGTGCAAATCCTGGCTCGATGCTTGGCTTAGTGAAGACAGGAGCTGAGGTTTGGCTATCAAAGGCTCCAAAAGACAGTAAGCGTAAATTAACCTATTCTTGGGAATTGATAAGGCTAGAAGAGACTCTAGTGGGTATTAATACCTTAAACGCTAATAAAATAATGGCAGAAGCGATACAAGCACGGGTGATACCAGAACTTGCGGGATATGATTCAGTACGTAGGGAGGTACGCTATGGTACGAATTCGCGTATAGATTTTTTATTGGAAGCTGCGGGCAAACCTGCTTGTTATCTGGAAGTAAAGAATGTACATCTTAGGCGCAATGATTTAGTTGAGTTCCCCGATTCTGTCACCAAGAGAGGCACTAAACATTTAGGAGAGTTACTTAAAATTGTACAAGCAGGAATGCGTGCTGTTTTATTCTATGTGGTGCAGAGGGAGGATTGTAAGAGTTTTGCACTTGCTGCTGACATTGATAAAGATTATGCTCAGGCTTCCAGCAAAGCTGTTAGTGCAGGAGTTGAAGTAATGTGTTATGCTTGTACAGTTACTACAAAAGACATAACGCTTACTGAGCCTTTGACGATAAGAAATTAACATGTGCTTTAAAACAGTATATTCTAACGATTCAGGTAAAATGATTAAAATCCATAATGAAGGCGGTTTTGTTGGTATGCGCAAGGCAGGTAAGCTTGCGGCTCAGACTCTGGATTTTATTACTCCTTATGTGAAACCAGGGATTTCGACTGATGAATTAGATAAATTATGTCATGATTACATAATTTCACATGATGCAATTCCTGCTCCTCTAAATTACAAAGGGTTTCCGAAGTCAATTTGTACTTCGGTTAATCATGTGGTTTGTCATGGTATTCCAAGTGACACTAAGGTTTTGGTTGAGGGTGATATCATTAATATTGATGTTACAACGATTGTCGATGGTTGGCATGGCGACACAAGTCGTATGTTTGCAGTTGGAAAAATTGGCATCAAAGCTCGTAAACTAGTTGATGTAACCTATGAGGCCATGATGCGTGGAATATCGGTGGTTAAACCGGGGGCTACCTTGGGTGACATAGGACATGCTATTCAATCCTATGCAGAGGCTAATTCGTTTTCTATAGTGAGAGAATTCTGTGGCCATGGCTTAGGTAAAGTATTTCATGATGCACCCAATGTAATGCATCATGGCGAACCAGGTGCAGGCTTAGAGTTGCAAGATGGTATGTTCTTTACGATAGAACCAATGGTTAATGCTGGGGATTATAGCGTAAAAATTCTAAAAGATGGTTGGACAGCGGTTACTCGGGATCGTTCATTGTCAGCTCAGTGGGAGCATAGCCTTGGTGTTACCAGTACCGGATATGAGATATTTACTCAATCATAGTAATTGTTGAAATATTTACCATTAAGTTGATATAATTATATTAACGGGTTGTACCAATAGGGGAGAATATAATTATGACAGATATGAATTCGGAAAAAAACGTGAGAGAAAAAGTAAGGCAACTACGCGAGTTTTATAAACATCTCGTGGTGTATTGCGTAGTTAATGTTGGGTGTATATTTATTTGGATCGTTTCAGGAGGTGGTTATTTCTGGCCAATTTGGGTTATCATTGGTTGGGGAATAGGCTTAACCTTGCAGGCGATTTCATTAGGAATGGTGCCAATGGCTAAAGAGATGCTGCCTTTCTTAAGTTCTGATTGGGAAGAACAGCAAGTCAAAAAAATGATGAGCAAAGGCAAGCCATCTAAGCCAAGTACACCTAAGTCATCTGACTCGGAAAAGAAGTAGATTCAGTGACATAGCATTGTATTGCCTTTTTGAAAGGCTAATATTAGCTTTTTAGCTGGGGTTAATCCTGACTCTACTATGTTTAAGGCATAATTCAGAAAGGTGGTCTCGTCTCTTCCGTTGCCGTTGATAATATTACGGTTTTTAAGGCCTTGGATGGCGATTGCAACTATTTGTCTGGCTAATTCTTGTACAGTTGTATTGCGAAATGGTGTGGCTAGCCCTAACTTAGGAGTTACTTGATTTAGAGCGTATATATCTTTAAATATCCATTCTTTAGTAAGGGATTCCACTTCATTTAAGGCAGCTTCATCGTAAAGTAGTCCGGTCCAGAGTGCTGCTGTTGCTAAAGCGTGCTCTTCACTACCGCCATCGGCACCGCGCATTTCAATGAAATTTTTGATGCGGACTTCAGGAAAGAAAGTTGAAATGTGGTTGGCCCAATCTGTCATTGTAGGTACTTCTTTTGGTAATCCAGGAAGCTTACCCTTAATAAATTCACGAAATGATTGGCCTGCAACATTAACGTATGTATCATTGCGGATTACAAAATACATGGGCACATCAAGTGCATAGTCCACATAGTTTTCAAAGCTCATATTTGAGTCGAAGGCAAAGGATAATATACCACAACGGTCTGGGTCAGTCTCTAACCAGATCTGATTTCGATAACTTTGGTAGCCGTTAAGATGGCCTTCACTAAGAGGTGAATTGGCGAAGATTGCCGCAACTATTGGCTGTATAGCCATAGATACTCTGAACTTCTTGGCAAGGTCTGTTTCTGAAGAGTAATCCAAACTTACCTGCACTGCTGTGGTGGCAGACATCATTTCTAATCCCAGCTTGCCTTTGCTAGGCATATAATTACGCATAATGTCGTATCTTTGCTTAGGCATTATCGGCATTTCTGAGAGTGAACATTTGGGGTCGAAGCCTAGCTCTAGGGAACAGAGTCCAAGCTTAGTACATACAAGGCCTACCTGGTGTAGGTATTGATTTAACTCTTCTTTTACATGGTGTACTGAGGGTTGTTTGGCTCCAGAAAGTTCAAGTTGGCCGCCGGGCTCAAGGGTAATAGTGGCTTGTTCCTTAGCCAATGCTATTAAGTTTCCCCTTTCCAATACTGGTTGCCAGCCAAAATCTTGTAGTGCAGTTAACAGAGCTTTGATGCCTTGTTGGCCTTCATATGGTGCTCGATTAGGACTATTTGCTTGATAGATAAGATTTTCATACTCAAGGCCAATCAACCAGTTTTCTTTAGATTTACACCCTGCTTCAAAGTAAGCAATCAATTGGTTTTTAGTTGTTATAGGTTCTTGCAAAATCATTCCTTAATTAGAACATAAGCATAAACCATTATATAACTTTTTGTATGTTCGTAGCCTTAACAAAAGAGAGTTCCTCATTAATGATTGGTAAACCATACAGTTTGTAGAATATTTGTATGTCAGATCTTATTATGCAAGCAGTAAGACTTGCGATAAAAACAGCGAAAGAATACGAAGGAGCAACGGCTCCTAATCCAATTGTTGGGGCTGTAGGCCTTACGGAGGAGGTCAAAATTCTAGGTGTTGCTGGGCATGAAAAAGCAGGAGGACCTCATGCCGAAGTCAATCTCATTCAGCATCTTCGCAAAATTGGAAGGTTAGAGGCCCTTCATACACTTTTTATAACCCTAGAGCCCTGTATGCATTATGGAAGAACACCACCGTGCGTAGATAAGATCCTCCAAACGAATGTTAAGAAAATCATTATTGGGACTTTAGATCCCAATCCAAAGGTTAACGGTCGTGGTTTTCAGGCTTTAAGTAAAAAAGTAGAAACTATATTTTTATCCGATTATGAAGCTGAATTTGCTGTAGAATGCCAACAGATGATCGTCCCCTATAGCTATTGGGTCAAATATCGCCGACCTTGGGTTATTCTGAAACAGGCCTATAATCTAGAGGGAAGTATGATACCACGTAAGAACAAAAAAACATTTACCTCCCAAGACTCGCTCATTTTTGCTCATGAGCTCAGAAAGAAATCCGATGCGATTCTGACAGGAAGTGGAACAATATTGGCCGATCTCCCGGAATTCACAGTCAGGTATGTCTCTGATCATAAGAAAAAAACAAGATGGCTCGTCTTTTTTGACCGTCGGAAGAGGGTTCCAGATCCATGGAAAGAGCGGGCGGTTCGAAATGGGTTTTGTTTGAAGGAGTGTTTTGATTTTGAAGAAACTCTAGCCTTTTTAGGGAGACAAGGCGTTCACATTGCCCTTGTCGAAGCAGGCCCAATACTAAGTTCTTATGTAGATCACCACAAATTTTGGAATGAAAAAATTCAAATTTTTCAGGCGCCAGATGGCCAAACAGATCGAATCGTTCAATCCTACAGAGACTTAAAGAAATATTTACCTTTATCCCCTACAAATGCAAGATAGGATGGTAAAGGTCAGCTTTATGAAACAAAATATAAACTTTGAAGAAGTTGCTGTTACTTTCCTCCCCACAGCTTTTGGGGAATTCGATTTACATGTTTACAAAAACGGTGTTGATGAATCAGAGCACGTGGCCTTGACAACGAGACCTTTTGATGACCTCCCTCTAGTTCGAATTCAATCAGAATGTTTGACCGGAGAAGTGTTCTGCTCTTTACGGTGTGACTGTAGAGACCAAATTGAGGATTCAATGAAAATCCTCTCTGGGAGCGGAAATGGGATCTTTATCTATTTGCGGCAACATGAAGGGCGAGGGATTGGGCTTGTGAATAAAATTCGGGCTTACGATCTTCAAGACCAAGGCTTGGATACAATCACTGCCAATAATGCTCTTGGCTTTAATGCTGACCTAAGAAGTTACGAAAATGGGATAAGCATCCTAAAAAATCTGGGGATTACGAAGATCAAACTTCTGACAAACAATTTAGATAAAGTGAAAGCCTTAGAAGATGCCGGGATAAAAGTGATTGAACGTTTGCCATTACAGGCGTCTGTTAATAGACACAATTTAAAATATCTTCAAGCGAAAAGAGATAAACTTGATCAGATCATCGATATTTAAAAAAGAGGAACTGAAATGACATTGAAAGCAATCGTATTAAACTGTACCTTAAAAAAGGACCCAGAAGTTTCAAACACAGAGGCCTTGATCAGAAAAGTGGCAAGCCTAATGGAACCCTTGAGTGTGCAGTCCGAAATTATACGTGTTATTGCTTATAACGTCGCCTTCGGCGTATCCTCAGATGAAGGAGAGGGTGACGAATGGCCACAAATTCTAGAAAAGATTATAGCTGCTGACATTCTCATTATTGGAACACCGATCTGGTTTGGAGTACGTTCCTCTGTCGCCCAACTAGTTATTGAAAGGCTGGATGGTACCTACGGAGAAGGTGATCCTGAAACCGGACAGTTCCCTCTTTATAATAAAGTCGGGGGCGTTATTGTTACAGGTAATGAAGATGGAGCCCACGATGCCGCTTCCAATACCTTATTCAATTTATCTCACTTAGGCTGTGTCATACCGCCGAACTCAGACTGTTATTGGGTTGGTGATGCTGGGCCTGGACCTAGTTATATCGATGCGGGGGGTGATAAGCATATGTACACAAATAAAACGGCCCGTTATATGGCGCACAATTTAGCCTTTTTTGGACACGTAATTAACAATAACCCGAATCCAATAAACCTGAAGAAACTCACCGCTGAAGCACAAGCTGTCAGTGAGGATTTGTGTAATATAAGGCATGGTTCGCCAGAAGCATAAACTAGTTGTTCTCCTTCATGCAAGACATTTTGAAATCCACATTCTTTGCATTAGATTTTGAAAAGTCCTGTTACCTACCCATTTTTTTGAGAGGCAATATCACAATTTTAACCTTTTGTCTCGACTTTAAGAAAACTCTCTAACAAACCAGAAATAAGAATCCTTGCTAAAAAAGTAAATTTCCGCTAAAAATATCCAGAAGAATTAGCTATTAACTGAGGGCTCTGCAAAAGTGAATATTTTGTGACCAGTTCTAGGAAAGTTGTAGGCGAGCACCGCAGAATACTTGACGTATTTGAGGGGCGGAGACAAAGCTTGACGCAGAAATGGGCCAAAAGAGTACTTTTGCAGAGGCCTCTAACTATGTAAGGTGTAAATAGTGGCTGTACCAAAGCAAAAGACTTCGAGATCCAAGCGAGATATGCGCCGATCCCATGACCGGCTTACTCCAGTGCAATCTGTAGAATGTCCGCAGTGTGGAGAACAAAGACTACCGCATAATTTGTGTTCTGCTTGTGGTTACTACAAAGGTCGACAAGTAGTTAGAGTATAAGTTGCTAATGCAGCTCACTTAACATTTGTAGGAGATAAAATATTGAATATTACCCTTGCTATAGATGCCATGGGGGGAGACTCTGCCCCAGGGATGGTTGTTCATGGTGTGCACTTAGCAACACTTCGTTATCCCTCAGTGAAATTTATTCTTTATGGTGATGAGGCGCAACTAGATGCTTTGGTTAGAAAAGTTGGTCTTACTGCTGACAGGGTTTCCATACACCATACCTCGAAAGTTGTTTCCAGTAGTATGAAGCCCAGTGCGGCTATTCGTAATGCCAAGGGCTCTAGCATGCGTCTTGCTATTGAATCGATAGCCGAAGGTCACACTGATGCTGTGGTCTCGGCTGGTAATACAGGGGCATATATGGCCATGGCTAAGGTGATCATTAAGACGCTTATGGGCATTGATCGCCCAGCTCTGGCATCTTTCATGCCTAACCCTAGTGGCAAAAGCCTCATGTTAGATCTTGGTGCAAATGTAGAGTGCGTGCCCGATCACCTTACTAAATTTGCTCTTATGGGGAATGTATTTGCCAAAGATATCTTAGGTGTACCCTCACCTTCTGTTGGATTGCTGAACGTTGGGGCAGAAGACTTAAAAGGACATAGTGCAATCAAGGAAACTTACCAATTTTTGCGTGAAGCTGAATGGTTAGATAACTTCCATGGTTTTATAGAGGGAGATGATATTTTTACCGGTATCGTGGATGTAATAGTTACTGATGGTTTTACCGGTAATATTGCTTTAAAATCCGCTGAAGGCACCTTTAAGATGGTAAAAACCTTTTTAGAGACCAATTTTAAAAGTTCTTTGTCAGCCAAGTTAGGGTACCTGTGTGTTAAACCTGTGCTTAAGAAGCTGGAGTATCAGCTTGATCCAAGCCGCTATAATGGGGCTATTTTCTTGGGACTTAACGGTATTGCTGTAAAAAGTCACGGTAGTGCGGATGCTACTGGCTTTTCGTATGCGATTAAAGTAGCCATTGATATGGCTAGGCAGCAAGTGAACAAACATATTAGTCAAGGCTTAGCTAAGTGGCACGCAGGACAAGAGCAACAATTTAAAGCAAAAACCCTTAAAAGTGATCCAAGTGTTAAGCCAGATCTAGCAATAGCTAGTTAGTGGATGCGTGGATGAAGAATTATTGTTCTGTAATCGCTGGTTGTGGCCATTATTTGCCTGAGCGAGTAGTCACAAATGATGAATTTGCTACTCACGTTGATACTTCCGATGAGTGGATTTTTTCTCGTACTGGTATTCGTTCAAGGCATTTTGCTGCTGAAGGGGAGCTAACTTCTGACCTTGCCTGCAGTGCGGCACAGTGTGCACTACAAGATGCTGGTCTTAAGCCACAATCTATTGACCGTATAGTTCTTGCAACTACAACTCCCGATAATACTTTTCCTGCAACGGCAACCATTGTACAAGCTAAATTAGGGATATCTAAAACCACGGCATATGATGTCGGTGCTGCCTGTAGCGGATTTTTATTAGCCCTTGAAAGTGCAGATAATTGCATACGCTTAGGTCGAGCTACCAACGTACTTGTAATTGGGGCAGAAACTTTCTCCCGCATTTTAGATATGCAAGATCGACGTACTTGTGTCCTCTTTGGTGATGGGGCAGGAGCAGTGGTGCTTAAAGCACAGGATGCAATTGAGTCTTCCCCTCGTGGCGTTCTAGGAGTTGACCTGCATTCTGAGGGAAAATATCATAAATTACTTTATACTGATGGTGGTCCATCGTCTACGGGCACGGCTGGTTCCATTCGTATGGAAGGACGTGAAATATTCCGCCATGCAGTAAGCAAACTAGCGACTTCTGCAACTGAGACTCTGTCCCGGTATAATCTTACCGTTGAGGATATTGATTGGTTGGTGCCGCATCAAGCGAATACACGGATCATTGACGCAATTGCCAAGCGACTAAATTTACCGAGTGAAAAGATAGTGAACACTGTCGCCCATCATGCAAACACTTCGGCGGCTTCGATTCCAATGGCGCTTTCAGAAGCAGTTCAAGATGGACGAATTAAGCCTGGACATTTGATTTTACATGAAGCTTTAGGAGCAGGGTTGTTCTGGGGCTCTGCCTTGATCAGGTGGTAAATCTGTGACCTATATAGTGACCGAAAACTGTGTTAAATGCAAATACATGGATTGCATTGAAGTATGTCCGGTTGATTGCTTCTATGAAGGGGAGAATATGCTAGTCATAAATCCTGAAGAATGTATTGATTGTGGTGTGTGTGAGCCAGAATGCCCCATTGAAGCTATTAAACCCGATACAGAGGAAGGTGCCGAAGAGTGGGTTGAAATCAATCGTAAATATGCAGACTTATGGCCTAATATTACTCAAAAGGGCGAATCTCCAAAGGACGCAGATAAGTGGCAGAATGTTCCAGGTAAATTCAAAAAGCATTTTAGTCCCAAACCAGCCTGATATTAAATATGCATTGTTCTCTGGTATTGATGGTTTATACTGCAGAAACTGCTACCAAGGAGTTGTAGTATATTTTTGAGGTTACACACAATGCTTGTATACAAAAAAAATGATGGATTCTTATAAGTTTATAGACTTAACCTATTCAATTTACAAAGACATGCCATCATGGAATGGGCGTTGTGGGTTCTCGTCTGAAATTAAAATGGATTATGATGAAGGGGTTCGAGTCATGCTTTACAAATGCCATGCTGGCATAGGTACACATATGGACTCTCCTTCACACTTTTTCAAAGGTGCGGCTAACATTGCCGACGTACCAATTGAGGACCTGATTGTTCCTGCTTGCATTATAGATGTGTCTTCCAAGGCTCATGCTGACTATATGATTATTACCAAAGATATAATTGATTTTGAAAAACAACATGGCAATATTCCTGAGAGAAGTTTAGTGGTTGGCTATACGGGATGGGGCAAGCGGTGGCCAGATGTTCGTGCATATCGCAATCCTGATGAAACTGGGCATATGCATTTCCCAGGTTTTGCAGCAGATACGGCAGAGCTACTTTTAGAGCGCCGCTGCGTTGGCATAGGTATCGATACTCTTTCGCCTGATGGTTCAAATATGGAGTTCCCGGTGCATCAACATATTCTTGGAGCTGGAAAATACATTCTAGAAAATGTGGCAAACCTTGAACTAATGCCAAAAGTCGGAGCCTATATTATTGCACTACCCATCAAAGTTAAGGAAGGCACTGAAGCTGCAATCCGTGCCATCGGGTTGGTGCCAAAATAAAAAGGTTTTTAGAGGCATCCAGCTCTTCACGCGGCTATCTTTGAACATTAAGGCCGTGCTATTCTTTTCCTAGGTAAACATTGTTTAGTTTGTTCAGCATAGCTAATGCTTCGTCTCGGGGGCGTTGAAAGCTATTGCGGCCAATTATCGATCCATTGCCGCCGCCATCGCGAATTGCCCGAGCGTCCTTGTATACTCCACCTAGATCCTTAGTTGCTCCCCCAGAAAATACCACCATGCGTCGCCCGTCAAAGCAACTCTGCACCACGTGCTTAATTCTAGCTGTACGTGTTGAAAAGTCAACTTTGCTTTGGCTGTAGACTTTTTTTGCTTCAGCGACCTATATGTTGGCTGTAGGCAGTGTGACTTTGATAATATGAGCACCTAGAAGGTCAGCGATATGAGCGCCATAGGTTACAGAGTCTATAGAAGTATCACTCTGTTTTGCTACATTGCCTCGCGGATATGAGCAGATAATTTCGGATAGGCCCCTGACTTTTGCGTCTGCTGATATTGTCTTAAGCTCATTGCTCTTGTCGTATACATGAGCTGAC
>SDBT01007338.1_pt1 | contig 18143 bp, 14 predicted proteins | sample 2277101 | NCBI WGS metagenome assembly SDBT01 (sample SAMN10404973, study PRJNA504765) | marine sediment metagenome | isolation source: marine sediment core GS10_PC15, 103 cmbsf | place: Arctic Ocean: Southern Knipovich Ridge | collected 2010
CGCTGAAAATCGTCGTCTTTTTTGTGTCATTGTTTCGAGTTCCTTTCTAAACCTGTAGGTTCAGTATACCCGAAAACAATTCCACCTTAAACTACTGTCCAGTTTTTGGGGACACGCTCACTGGACCTCCCTAACAAACAAGTTTTTTATCTTCTGCCCGGCATAAGTTCATCGCGCAGATGCCGCGCGCTATCTGTGGAAGAACCGCCGACACCGCTTGCATCAGCCTATTCAGATTCGTCCTCTCACATACCGTTTCGGCCTCCTGTAATCCTCCATTAATTATAGTACAAACCTAAAGTTTACCAAGAAAATAGGAATACGTCAAGCAAAAACCGGCCTGATTTTGTCTTTTTGCAGGGAATTATGGGACTATTTGCCCTCTAAATATAATTTTTCACTCACTCAGCATGGCCAACGCCGGTATAGAGTAGGCCAAGAACCGTGATATCAGCCTGTTTAACTTCATTCTTCCGGTTCTATCTCTTCCTGAAGCCGCCGCGCCAGCGCCTTAAGTTCTTTAAAAGGCATGACGCAGTATTCATCGGTTACATACAGGCCCTTGCGGATGTGCAGATAGTCCACCCGGCCGTCCAAAAAAGCCATGTTGTAATAATATTCCTTATCGTGCCAGGTGTACTCGTCGTAAGGATCCAAGAAGTGCCATTGGTCGACCCAGTTATTATCTCCGACCAGGAGTACGCGGGAAGGTTCGGCTATGTGTGTCCTCTTAAGGTTTTCAAGGTACTTGTTAATCTCTCCGTGAAGTTCCTTCCAAGGCTCCTCAATAGTCTCGGTTGGTAGCTGATTCTGGCCGACCAGCATTAGATTAGTCTGGTAGCTGTTTCCAAAATAAATATAAGCTTTCTCAGCGTAAAACTCGCCCCCTTTGTCGGATGGACATCGAAAAACCTTGGCGCTATCTTCTTCGGTTATCTCCAAAGGCAACTGGAGATATGGATTCAGGAAACGGGGATAGTCACAAGGATCCTCATACCCCCCTACACCCCCCCATCCACCGTAAGCATGGTTAGCCTCCCTTTGTTGATAAAAACAATCGTCATTGTCATCTAAGTACAGGTGCCAGGCGATAGTTATCTGCTTGAGATTGGTCTGACAATACACGCGTTTGGCCACGGACTGGATTTTACGAAGGGCAGGAGAAAGAATAGCCAAAAGCACGGCGATTATCGCTATCACGACAAGCAGCTCTATTAACGTAAAGCCATCTTGATGGTTAGTACTTCGAGTTATATTTGGGAAACGAAAAACCATCCGGGCTAATCTCCAGGTTTCTTCAGAGTCTCATCTTTGACTGTTTCTTCGGAGGAAGTCAATTCTTCCAGTCTGTCTTCTATCTGGTCGGCAAGAAGCCTTTCTGCTCTTAGCTGTGTCTTTTGCCATCCCATGATTTCCTCATAGCTGCGCTGATACCCTTTCAGGGCGTCTTTTCGATTGCCGTCTTTAAGATGGTGCTCGGCAAGAACAAGTTCTACAAACCAGCGAGCATTGTCTTGCAACTCTTGTCGGAACTGGAGCTCTTTTTCAGACAATGGTCTTGGGTCGAGTAAAAAACGGACCGCCTTGTCCTCCTTTAAGTTTCTACTGAAGTAGTCGGCGATATTGCTGGCTACCCTCCTCGGTCCCTTATGCCAGGCATCGAGAAAAAGGACAAACGCCCTTTGCTGGGCATAAGCAAGGTTCGTTCTGCTTTCAGCTACCAGCCTTTTTATGACAACCTCTTTTTCTTCAAGCGCGCCTTTTGTAACCCGGTACCGATCAAAACTGAAGAACGAGAAGCCGAGGATAATCAAGAGGACCAGTCCTGCGACTGCGGTTGCGTAGCGGTGGCGGATTAGGAGCTTGCGCAGGATATAGATGGAGCTATCGGCCTTGGCCGAGATTGGCAATCCCTCAAGCCAGTTAGAAATATCAGCCTGCAACTCGGCGGCTGATTGGTATCGCAGGGCCGGTTCTTTAGCAAGGGCCTTTAGGACGATGGCTTCAGCCTCGGAGTTGAGATTCTTCACGATGGCCGACGGGCGGGCGGGCTCTGTCTCCTGGATATTTCTCAATATGTTTAACGTCGAGCCGGTGATGTCATAAGGGAAGCTGTCTGTGAAGACTTTGTAGAGGATTACGCCGACCGAATACACATCCGTTCGCACATCGACCGCATCGGGTTGGGCGGAGGCCTGTTCGGGCGACATGAAGGCCAACGTGCCGATGATCTTACCGGGTATCGAGATCATCACCGCTTCGGCGGAAACCTGCTCGGAAGTGTCGGCCAGCTTGGCCAGGCCGAAATCCAGAATGTGCGGCTCACCATCGCCATCGACCAGGATATTGTTAGGCTTAAGGTCGCGGTGCATCACGCCTCGCTGGTGGGCGTATGCCACCGCTGAGCAGATTTTATTGAAAAGCTCCATAATCTCGCGTGTGGACAGCTCATTGGTCTTGACATAATTGTCCAGAGCTGTCCCATCTATATACTCCATGGCGTAGTAGTATTGCCCGTGAGCTATGCCGCTATCGTAGATCGTTACGATGTTTGGGTGGCGCAGGCCCGCGGCGAGGTCCACCTCCCGCTCAAAGCGGAATTGTGCGCGCTCGGAAGCGTGCAGCTCCTGCAGCAATACCTTCACCGCGACGATTCGCTTGGTGGCCTTCTGGTAAGCCTTATATACGACCGCCTGGCCACCGGCGGGCAGACGCTCGAGGAGTTCGTAACCCTCAATCGTAGATGCCAAAGCCGGGTCGATGCCCCGCGAGGCGTACGCAGTTACTGATGAGTCTGTTATTGACACGGTGGGTTGGTCACTTTCCTTGACATGGATTTGGCGGGCGGAATCTGTTCGCCGCCTGCAGCGGTCGCAACGGTTAAGATGAGCCTCGACAGCTCGGGTCTGGTCTTGCGAACAGTTCCCGGCTACGTAATTTTCAAGCAACTCCTGGGTCAGGCAATCGGCCATTGTTTTTCTCCGGAAAGCTCGATAGTAAGTCCGGTCAGATGTTGGACATATACAGCTTCCCAGCCATGAAAGGCGCTAAAGTCAGGGCAGAAGACTGCCCCTATGTGTACCATAAAACGAGGTATCATGTCAAGATAAATCGGCCGTGGGGATGCGGTGAGGGTGCATCTGTAGCAGCATAGATTCTATTTGGTGGGGCAAGCCCGGCCCTACGGTATGGTTAGGCTTATAGCCCACCGATTCGGTTCGTTGGCCGGCTAAGTACGCGGGCGGCTACTGCTGGTTCTCAAGGGTCGTGATGTCATCGTCAATGATTGAGATTGTCGGATGTTTCCTCTCGCCTACTTTTTTGAAGTGGGACAGGGCGTTTTCACGGTCGTCGAAGTCTTTTAGCGTGAACAACAGGGCGGTCGTGCCGATGCCGATGTAGTCGTTGTCAGCCAGGACGGCTTCATTTTCAATTTTTACGCCGTTAATGAACATGCCGTGTTTACTGCTCATGTCAATTGCATAGTATTGGTCCTCGCCTTCGTCGAAACGAATCTGCATGTGCTTGCGGGAGACGTTCGGATCGACTATTTGGATGGGGACGGCCTCGTCCCTGCCAATCACGTTCGGCCGGTGGCCGAGGGGGTAATAATCGCCCTTGTTGGATCCGGACACTACAATTATAGAAGCCATTGCAACTCCTTTCGATAAACGGTTGACAAAATAACAGTCGCAAGGATGCTCAAGAGTCTTACGGCACAATTCACAAGATGTGCAACCGTTTCCGTATTGTATTAATTGCTATAGTGCCACTGCCGATTATCAGAATCGGGAACTTATTAAGCACTACCGGTTACAGTTAGACTCTAATCATCATTAAAAGGCGGCGGCCGGATTCGAACCGGCGAATAACGGTTTTGCAAACCGTCGCCTTAGGCCTCTTGGCTACGCCGCCAGATTAGTATTTACTCAAACTAACCGTTTTTGTCTTTAGACACGGATTTACACCGTTTTCTTAATAAATTTCTTAGACACGGATTAACACCGATTAACACTGTTTATAAGTGTCTGGGGCCCCGCTCCCCGCCTTCGCAGGGACAAGGTTCGCTATTATTAAGCGCCTGCATTATAGCCAAAACTCCGGGCTTGGCAAGAGCAAAGGGATGAAAATCTGCCGTTTAGAACGCCTCGGCGATGCCTGTAGGCGGCCCCGAAAAGGCGATTAGTAATCAAAACAGTTAAGTTCTTGCAAGTTTGTTTGCCAACGGCTATATTATTAGTTGGGATTTGGCCATATTATTAGCAGGGCTTATCGGCCAATCGTAACTGTATATTATAATTGCGCTTAGAAATCTTCGTGTGTCGATGGGAGACGAAAGTGGCGCATAAAATTGTATCGAAGAAACAACTTAGTGAAGATGTTTTTACCGCTGAAATAGAAGCACCATTAGTTGCCGAGGCGAGGAAGCCGGGACAATTCGTGATTGTCGGCATTAGTGGCGACTACAGTGAGCGGATTCCGCTTACAATAGCAGGGGCGGACGCCGAGAAGGGCACAATACGGTTGATTTGGCAGCGGGTCGGCAAGAGTACTGCTGAGATGGCGGATATGAAGGTCGGCGACCAGTTTGAAATAGTCGCGGGGCCTTTGGGCAGACCCACACATATCGAGAAGTTCGGAACTGTAGTGTGTGTCGGGGGAGGGATCGGAGTTGCACCGCTGCTTCCCATCGCAAACGGTATGGCCCGCGCCGGCAATAAGATTATCAGCATATTAGGCGCGCGAACTAAAGAGCTGCTTATTCTCGAAGATGATTTTGCCGCACTCAGTAACGAGTTGATTGTCACTACCGATGACGGCTCGTACGGACGAAAGGCGCTGGTAACCGAGCCGTTGAAAGAGGTGTGCGAACGCGAGGCGAAGCCGGACCTGGTTGTGGCGATTGGGCCTGCGATTATGATGAAGTTCTGCTGCAAAACGACAAAAGAATATAATGTGCCGACGCAGGTGTCGCTGAACACTATTATGGTCGATGGGACGGGCATGTGCGGGGGCTGCCGGGTGGAGGTTGACGGGAAGACGAGGTTTGTGTGTGTTGACGGGCCTGAGTTCGACGGCCATAAGGTCAATTTCGATCTGATGATGAAAAGATTAGCAGCGTATAAAGCCCAGGAACAAAAAGCTCACGAAGCGTATATAAAGCATAGATGTAAGATTGGTTTAGATAGATAAAGACTTTCCTGCAATCTGCACATCAGTCATATTTAGGAATTTTCACAGTGACAGAAGATGAAAAACTTTTACAGCAGCTTTTGGAAAAGCAAAAGACCGGCGGGCTGAAGTCGGCGGACAGATTTGATACACCTTGCCAGCCTATGCCGCAACAGGACGGTGTCGAGAGGCGAAGTAACGTAAATGAGGTTGCTTTAGGCTATACCGAGACTCAGGCCCGGCTGGAGGCGATGCGCTGCCTGCAGTGCAAGAACGCACCGTGTATCGCCGGCTGTCCCGTGCAAATCAGGATAGGTGATTTTGTCGCGGCAATCGCACAAGGCGAGTACGCCGAGGCGCTGGCAATCATAAAGGAAAATTCACTTCTGCCCGCTGTCTGCGGGCGTGTCTGTCCACAGGAGGTCCAGTGCCAGGAGACGTGCACGGTCGGTAAGAAGTTCAAAGACGTCAGCAAGGCTGTTTCAATAGGCAGGCTCGAACGATTCGTCGCGGACTGGGACGGCGGCGGAGACAGTGTGCCAAAGGTTGCGCCTGAGACAGGTAAAAAGGTGGCGGTTATCGGTTCCGGGCCGGGTGGTATAGTTGTCGCTGCCGATACAAGAAGGGCCGGCCGTGCTGTTACTGTGTTTGAGGCATTTCATAAGCCCGGCGGGGTCATGGTTTACGGGATACCGGAATTTCGACTGCCCAAGTCAATCGTGCAGGCTGAAATCGATGTACTTGAAAAGATGGGCGTTGAGATAGTCTGCAATTTTGTCGTCGGCAGGACCAGGACGATTGAGCAACTGATGAAACGAGACGGCTTCGAGGCGGTTTATATCGGTGTAGGCGCCGGCTTGCCGCGATTTATGGGTATTGAGGGTGAACACTTAGTCGGCGTGTACAGCGCCAACGAGTACCTTACACGGGCCAACCTGATGAAGGCATACCAGTTCGGCAGGGGGGCTGACACGCCTATTGCGGTATCGAAGAAGGTCGCAGTGATAGGTGGTGGCAACGTTGCGATGGACTCAGCGAGGACAGCGGTGCGGTTGGGAGCCCAAGAGGTTTACCTTGTTTACAGACGAAGCGAAAAGGAGATGCCGGCCAGGGTTGAAGAGGTGCATCATGCCAAGGAGGAAGGCATCCAGTTTCATATACTGCAAAATCCAAAGCGGATACTTGGCAACGAAGCCGGATATGTTACAGCAATAGAGTGCTTGAAATATAAACTTGGCGAGCCGGATGACTCGGGCAGGCGCAGACCCATCCCAATAGAGGGCAGCGAGTTTACGATTGATGTGGATACTGTCATCGTGGCTATCGGCAACGGTGCAAATCCTCTGATTGGGCAGACTACGCCGGGGCTTGAACTTAACAAGTGGGGCAATATTGTTGTTGACGAAAACTGTAAGACTTCGCTTGAGGGGGTGTACGCTGGGGGCGATATTGTTTTAGGCGCTGCGACGGTCATCCTTGCAATGGGCCAAGGCAGAATCGCCGCCGCCGCTATAAACGAATACCTTGCCGGTAAGAAGTAACGGCCCTAATGGTTTTCGTCAGCGTAAGGGACTACTTGCTTGTTTCATGAACCTTTTCTTTGTCTTTATTTGAGAAACGAATTCTTGACGAACTCACCGCCCAGCTTGGCGCCGAACTTAGAACCGTCTAAACAGCCCCACCCTCACGCATCAACGGCAGGAAGACCGTAAACGTTGTGCCGCAGCCCACTTCGCTCGCCACCTCAATTCTCCCGCCGTGCAGTTCAGTCAGTTCCTTCGAGATAGCTAAGCCCAGACCCGTGCCATGTTCGCCCGGGCCGACATATTTTTCGACCTGAAAGAAGCGATTGAATATCTTGTCCATATCGTCCGGTTCGATACCCCGCCCGTTGTCCTGGACCGCGATACTAACTTCATTATCAAGCTTCTTTGCCCGCACCATAACTCGGCCGCCACAGTCCGGAACGAATTTGACGGCGTTATTTATGAGATTAGCAAGAACCTGGACTATCCTGTCGCGGTCAACATCGACAAATAGCTCCTCATCGCCCATTGAGGTTACTAATTCCATATTTTTCTCATCTGCCAGGGGCTTGAGCAGTTCCGCGACATCACTAACAAGCGACTGAACCCTGACCTGCTGCATCCTTAAACTTATTGTGCCGGACTCAATCTTTGATATGTCCAGAAAATCGCTGATAATCCTTGCGAGCCGATCAATCTCTTTGTCGGCGATTTCAAGATTCTTGTGCTGCTTAGGATTCAGACTACCCGCGACACCGGCCTGCAAGTTTGAAATTATATTTTTGAAAATCGTCAGCGGCGTTCTCAACTCGTGCGACACGTTTACAACCAACTCGGTCTTCAACCGGTCCTGCTTCTTCAACTTTTCCTCTGCCTTCTTGCGGTCAGTGATACGACCAAGTCGTTCAGTAACAGCATCTATCAGTTTTCTCTCCCCGGTCAGGAAAGGCCCTTCGTCGCTTTCGGGTTTTTCCTGGAGGTAACAAACCTCTAAGGTACCGACTTTTTCGTTGCGTATAGTGATGTCGCTGGTCTGCTTCCAAATTGTTTCCTTGAAGTTGTGCGTCTTAAACTCTTGGCCCTGCATCGTGATTCTCGCACAGGTGATTTCCGGATACTGCCAACTGGAAGGAATTAAATCGACCGTTCCCTTGAAAATCTCTTCCAACGAGACGTCTGATTTTTCAACAAGATGGGAGATTCCGTAAAGACAATTCAGTTCCTTCACCCTCTCGCCAAGATCATGGTTCAGCTTAAGCAACTGTTCTCCCTTGGGTTGGAGCTGTTGGTTATTCGCATCAAGTTGCTGATTGGAAGCTCTTAACTGCTGTTCGGTTGCCCACAACTGCTGGTTACTGGCGTCGAACCGCTGGTTCATAGCTTTAAGTTGTTGCTCGCTGGCCCGGAGCTTTTGGGTGAGGGCCTCTAACTGTTGATTGACAGCCTGGGGTTTTGCTTGTTCTTTTACACTGTCTTTAAGGTTTTTACCTGTATTTTCAGTCATTGTTCAAATACTCTTGATTCATTATCTACCTTAGCAAGACGGCTTTACTGCCGGTTCTCATGCAGGTTTCCACAGCAGCTTTTTCGAACCATCACCCTCCGTATAAGAGATAATGCCGGTTTCAGTATCCAGAATAACACCTTTTCTTTCTGTCCCGCCAAGGACCGAGGCCTTTACAGGAATATTCTTTTCTTTCAAAATACCTGTTACGGACTCAATGTTGGCATCGCAAATAGTGTCGTTTTCCTTTTCTAATACATTTCCTGCTCCAACAAGACAGACTTCTATATCATTCGGATTTGACCCCGCCTCAAGCATCTGACCTAACATCTTTTCTATCGCATCAAATGCGTACTTTGTCTTTTCCAAAAATTGTCGCGGCGCCTTACCCGGGAGCATAACATGTGCCATCGCACCGATCCTTTTCTTTGAATCTAAAGCCGCAACCACAATGCATGAGCCTATCGCAACAGCTCTCAGGATTGCTTCACCCGCAGCAACCTTAACTTCGCCGGTACTGACATATATAACTTCTTCCATTATGTCCTCACAAAGTGCTTGTTCACCGCTTTACCACAATCTGCGCAATATTTTTCTTCTCCGCCTGATTCGGCTAAAAGAGCGTTAATTTCTTTCTGTACAAACAAGGTCCGAGGAACCTGCTCGTGTCAGAACTTCTTGCTTTTTTCATTACGCGTTAAAATCTGCCCCCATTAGGCAAGTCAATGCGCACTTTAACGGCGCATCGCCAAATAGCATATCGGAAGGCCACGAAAGCAGATTAAGCACGTAATCGGGAATTGTCCGAGTGCAGACTTCAAAAACTACCTACTCATTGAAAACCAAGGCCTCGCCTGTATGTGACTTCGCCCCGTTTATAATACTGAGAATGGCGATTTTCAAAATAAAGATGCATCGAAAAGGAAAAAGAACCGTGGTTTTTACAGTCTGAACCGGGAGATCAAACCGGCACACTGGTCCGGTAATCGACTTCTGTTGGATCGCAAAAAAATGAAGCCGGCCGGCACAAACCAATAGCGCAAATCTGGTGTTGAAGTTTCAGCCGCTCGGAATGACAACAGTTACCCGTGCTGCGATTTTATTATTGCATGGTGCTCATGATTTTATCGATTGTCGTGGTGGCTGCTGCGGTGAGTTCGTCTGAGGCACCATAATAGATGATGACCGTGCCATCGTCTTTTGAAATTGCTCCGCAGGAAAAGACAACATTTCCGTAAAAGCCCTTCACCTCGTAATCAGCCTCCGGCTGCATGAGGGGCTCTTTGGAGCGGGCGATGACCTTGGTTGGGTCATTCAAATCGAATAGGGCGGCTGCGAGGCTGTATTTATCGTTTTCATCTGAGCCGTGGTAAATCTCCAGCCATCCAGCGTCTGTCTTTATGGGTACGCAGCTTCCGCCCGTTTTCCCACTGTCAAAAGTACCCGGCCTTGGCATGATAAGAGGGCTGTGGGCGCCCCAGTCGGTAAGATTCTCGGACGAGGCAATCCAGATTCCACGAGGGCCGATGTGCATCGGCACCGGGCGGGTAAGTGCATAGAACCTGCCTCCGATTTTTTCGGGAAAGAGAACTACATCGATGTTTTCGGGACAGAATATAATCCCACATCTTTCAAACTCCTTGAAATCGGTGGTTCTCAGCAAACCTGTGCAGATGCCATGCTCGCTCACGACCTTATACGTAATATAGAATTTGTCGCCAATTCTGCTGATTCGCGGGTCTTCCAGGCCGAAGGTCTCGTAGTCCGTTTCTGGAAAGACTGTCGGCGTTTCGTCAATGTCAAAATGTATACCATCCTTGCTGCGGGCCAGGCGCAGATGCGAGATACTTGTAAGATACATCCTGGCCTTGTAGTTAAACACGCGTGAGTCTAAGATTTCCAGGTCCGGGTCACCATGCTTGATTCTGAGAGGATTGATTCGGCCGGTCTTCGGATCCAGTATGGGGGCCAGCTCTTCATCGTCGGCCTTATCTTTGGGCCGTTCAGCCACGCGCAACAAAAGGAGAATCTCATCGTTATAGATAGTAGCGGCGGCATTGAATGCACCAACAACCTCATAATCGCTCCGGCTCGGCACAACATCGGCAGGAGTTATCAATGGATTTTCGGCACATCTTTCGACCAACATAGACTTCCCTTTCAATCAATTCCCACCTGCTCCCGGTTTACGAGCGGCAAGTAAGCGATAAATTACCGGGCAATTTGCTTTTAATCAAGACAATTTGCCGTTACGATACTGACAACCTTTGGTTTATGTGGAGATGTGGACGTGGATATTAAGTCGAAACGGATAGCAATTCTCTCGCCGGTTGCGTGGCGGACACCGCCCCGGGCTTATGGTGCGTGGGAGACGGTCGCCAGCAACATTACCGAGGGACTGGTCGGGCGCGGCTGGGGAAATATAACACTTTTTGCCACGAAAGATTCGATTACGAAGGCCAAGCTTCACGCTGTAATTGAGAAAGGCTACGAAGAGGATGAAACTGCGGACCGCAAGGTGTGGGAGATGCTGCAGATTTCGGAGGTGATGGAGATGGCCGATGATTTTGACCTTATCCACAGCAACTACGATTTTATCCCGCTTACGTATTCAAGACTCATAAATACCCCGGTGCTGACCACGATTCACGGCTTCTCCTCGGACTCGATTCGACCGGTTTACCGCAAGTATAAGGAGGGGTATTTCGTTTCCATCAGCGATTCGGACAGAGACCCGGAATTAGCTTATCTTGCAACAGTATATAACGGCATCGACCTTTCGAACCTTACTGTGGGCCCGAAACGCGGCGATAAGCTTATATTCCTGGGTCGGATACACTCGGATAAGGGGACGCATCTGGCATGTGAGGCCGCCAAAAAGGCCGGCATGGACCTAATCATAGCCGGCATAATCCAGGACCAGGATTACTTCGATAATCTCGTTAAGCCGCATATCGACGACAAGTCAATAAAATTTATCGGCCCGGTCAATCCCGTCCAGCGCGATGCGCTCTTTAAGGAGGCCTACGCCGTGCTTCATCTTAATGAGCTTCCTGAGCGGTTCGGCCTGGTCCTGGCTGAAGCAAACGGCGCAGGTGTGCCCGTAATTGCCTATGACCGCGGTTCGTGTCGCGAGGTGATAGCCGACGGTAAGACCGGATTTCTTGTAAACACTGTCGATGAAGCGGCCGAGGCCGTCGGCAAGATTGAACAAATTCAGCCTGAGATTTGTCGAAAGCACGTGGAAGATAATTTCAGTATAGACTGCATGGTCTCAGGCTACGAGAAAGTGTATGAAGAGATATTCCGAAGGGAGGAAGCGAAGAAGAAGTAGGCGGATTGCTGGAAGCGAGGTACGTAGAACTCAAACGCTCTCAAGGCAAAGGAACGCGATAGATGGAAAAGGGACTGGTTAAGCGGTACGAAAATAATCCTATTCTGACGAAGGATGATATTCCTTATCCTGTGGAGACGGTGCATAACGCCGGTGTGGTCAAGTTCAACGGCCGATACATGATGCTGTTTCGTTCGCACAGGGCAAACGGCAGGTCAATAATCGGCCTTGCTGAAAGTGATGACGGTTTTAATTTCAAGGCAAGGCCACAGCCTTTCATGACACCGGCAAAAGAGGGAGTATTTGCCGAGTACGAGGCCTTCGGAGTGGAAGATGCTCGCATTGTTTTTCTGGAAGATGCATATTACATAACCTATAGCGCTTATTCCGCCCATGGTGTCCGGATCGGCCTGGCAAAAACGACTGATTTTGAATCTGTCGAGCGGGTAGCCTTCATCACGCAGGCCGACTGTCGCAATACAGTGCTGTTTCCTGAAAAGATTAACGGCAGATACGCCAGATTCGACCGGCCTCATTCCGACATCAGCCCGTGGTCGATATGGATAAGCTATTCGCCGGACCTGCGCCACTGGGGCGACTCCCAGGCGGTAATCAAGCCGGTAAAATATCATTGGGATGAGATGAAAATCGGGCCGGGTGCTCCACCAATCAAGACCGAGAAAGGCTGGCTGAACATCTATCACGGTGCTTTCCAAACCATGGCAGGGGCTGTTTATCGGTTGGGAGCGGCCCTGCACAAGCTTGATGACCCTGCGGTCGTTCTTGGCGTAGCGGACCGATGGATTTTGCAGCCCCAGGACCCGTGGGAACGAACCGGCTATGTGCCCAACGTTGTATTTACGTGCGGGGCCGTTGCCGAAGATGACGGCACCTGCAAGTTATATTGGGGCGGTGCCGACACGGTAATGTGTGCGGGTACCGCAGTAATTGAGGAACTTGTTGAATTATGCCTGACCGACAGCAGGCCGGCTATGTGAATTGCTCAACGGGTGCAATAAGCCAAAAACAAAAAATCGTGAAATCAACCGGTCTTATTAGCAGGACGCACTCTACAATCTCATTATCGCTTGAGCGATCTTTTTGGCTGCGTCCAGTTTTGCTGAAGTTCTACCGCAACGCCCCATCTGGCCGCGTTTTTCATCATCCTTCATTAGCGTCTTTAACTTTCGTAAAAGATTTTTTGACGTTTGCTCGCAATCGCCCACAATATCGTCAACTATCACGGCACCGCCCGCCTGGACCAGCTTCGCAGCGTTCAAATACTGGTGCCTGTCTTTATGGTATGGATAAGGCATACAAATCGCAGCCACCCCCGCTGCTGCGTATTCGGCCACGCTCACTGCCCCTGCCCTGCCTACAACCAAATCAGCACCGGCAAGCAAACCGGCCATGTCGTCATAATAATCGAGAATCTTGTGCCCAATTTTCGTGTCTGCATAGCCACCAAACACACGCTCATAATCTCTTTTGCCCGTAAGGTGAACTATCTGCCAATTATCTGCGAAGCGGCCAAGGTCTGAAAACAGTCGGCAAATTGCGTCATTGATGCTCGCCGACCCGCTCGAAGCCCCCGTTACAACAAGCGTCTTTTTGTTTTCATCGAGCCCTAATTCAGTGATAGTCTTCGATTTGTCGGGAGGATTTGCAAAGCCTGCTCGTAATGGACAGCCGAAAACATTAACGGCAGCTTTCATATTTGTGAAGCACCCCGCGGTGTCTTCGAACTGCACAAATATTTCATTCGCAAAGCGCGCCAATAGCCTGTTCGCCCTGCCCGGTACAATATCAACGTTGATTACAGCGGCGGGCACGTTGAGTCTGTGTGCTGCAAAGACCGCAGGTGCCGATGTGAATCCGCCTGTGCCGATGACAATCGACCTGTCGGCAACCGGAGTGATTATTTGCCTCGCGAGTTTGTAGCTTTGCATCAACGTTGAAAAAAATACTATAACCTTACCGGGCCGAAGTGAGAAGGATATAGCCGGTAGCGGAAGAAATTCATAGCCTGTCTTTGCAAGTATCTGCGAATCGATCGGACGCTCGCTGCAAAAGAACGTAATGTGTGCATCGGACTCGGCCTTTCGTATATGCTCTGCCACCGCAACTGCAGGGTAGATATGTCCGCCCGTCCCTCCACCGGCAAAGAAATAATGCGACCGGCTCATCAGCTAATTCCCCCGGATTAGGCGCTGACTGTCGGCCTGCTTTGCGATATTCAGCAGCACTCCAACCGCTCCCGCTGACAGTAGCATACTTGTTCCCCCGGCACTTATAAACGGCAGCGGTATCCCCTTTGTCGGTAAGACCACCATGGCAACGCCGATATTTATTGCCGCCTGAAGTGCAATTGTCAGTACGATGCCTGCCGCCAATACTCGGCCAAAACGATTCTCACACCGAATCACAATTATCATCCCTGCGACGACAAAGGCAATGAAAATCGCGATAACGAGCGCCGCTCCTACAAATCCCAATTCTTCCGCTATGATCGCGAATACAAAGTCGGTCGTATCCTCCGGCACATGGCCGTACTTGCAAATCCCTCTGCCTAAGCCCTTGCCCCATATGCCGCCGGTGCTTATCGCAATCAGCGATTGTCTTGCCTGGTAGGATATCGCATCGGGGTTGATAAAGCTCTTTATCCTGTTGACGCGAGTCGGCGAGCTGACTATTGCCGCATAAAAGAAGGCCACCGTCACCGGCAGCGGGGTCAGGAAATGCCACCAGCACGCGCCGCCGATTACGAGCATCAGGAATGTCAGCAGGGCGATAAGCGCCGCCGTCCCAAAGTCTTGCGTAACTATCAGCGCCACCACCAGAGCCGCGACCAGACATATAGGGACAAATCGTCTCCAGTACAGCTTGATGGTATCGGCAAGTTTGTCCACGCACGCCGCCAGGAAGAAGATGATGGCCCATTTTGCAAGTTCAGACGGCTGAAAGCTCACATACGCAGATCCGGGGGCAAGATCCAGCCACCGCCGTGCGCCATGCTTTTCAACACCGATTCCGGGGATCAGAACAAGTATAAGTAGGGCTGTTGCAAGTATTAGCAGATATGGCGAAAAGGATTTTGCCGGCGAACCACTGCCCAAACTGAATTTTTTATAATCCACCCTGCTGCCCAGATACATCACCAAAACGGCCAAGGGAAAGAAAAGAACCTGTTTCAGAGTCGTAAAGTCGTAAAAATGCTGTAAGTCGTAGTCAGTACTAACGTTAGCTCCTGCCGAGAAGACGAACACCGTCCCCGTGGCCATCAGAACCAACACCACCGCCTCGATTAAGGGGGCTATATGGACATTTTGTTCTATCCTTGACACAGTCATCTAACTATGTCGGCACCGCGCAAGAGGCAGCACCAGAATTTTTCCGAAATTAACGGTTTTTCTTACCGCAGAGCTTGCATTTTCGGACGTAATATGATAATATGAAAGTCTACAAATTTTTCTCCCTCCGGAAGGGTGGTGCTCTAAAAGGCGCGCCCTTCTTTATTTTGTGCTCACTCCACACATTTACCCAATATACCTCGGGATTTTGCCCCCTTATAGAACATATACACCTTTTATAGTAGTCGGATTGATCCTCTAACGGAGATTTTGGTTGACAAATATCCCGTCTGGGTGTAGGATTTATTGTATGGGTCTAAAGGCACTCTTGGAGGAGTGGGTTGTGGACAAAAGCTCAAGTTTTCTCTGGGGTATGGTACTTGTCTCGCTGGCTGTGGTGGGCACGGCCGCCGGAGCAATCTATGTCGATGCAACCGCCGCTGCGGGCGCAAAAGATGGTACGAGCTGGGCCGATGCCTACATCTACCTCCAGGATGCCTTGACCAAAGCGGTTACGGAGCCAGACGAAATCCGGGTCGCCCAGGGCACATACAGGCCTGACCAGGACTCGGCCAATCCCACCGGCAGCAAACAACGTAGCGACACGTTCCAACTTATCAGCGGAGTCGCAATCTACGGCGGTTTCCCCCCAGGCGGGGGCCAATGGGGTGACCGCGACCCGAACGTGTACCCCACAACACTCACCGGCGACCCGAACGGAGACGACGGCCCCGACTTTACCAACAACGGCGACAATAGTTACCACGTTGTCACCGCCGATGACACGAGCCCAACAGCCATACTGGACGGGTTTACCATCACTGCCGGCAATGCTAATGCCGTCTCGGGTGCCGATAGCTATGGCGGCGGGATATACAACGACAGCGGCAACGCTACTGTAACCAACTGCACCATCACAGGCAACCGGGCAGCGTTGCGAGGCGGGGGAATGTATAATGACGGTAGTTCGGCCACAGTAACCATCTGCACATTCAGTGGCAACTCATCGGGCTCACTCGGCGGGGGGATGTACAATTACTGGTCGGACGGTCTGGTCGTAGCTAATTGCGCCTTCAACGAAAATTCCGCCAGCGACTGGGGCGGGGGGGTGTTTAATGAAAACAGCAATCCAATGCTGACAGTCTGCAAGTTCAAGGCTAACCAGGCCGACTCATACGGGGGGGGCATGTACAACTATGACAGTAGCAGCCCAACGCTGACCAACTGCACATTCACAGGCAATTTAGCTCCCGGCAATTTCGCTGGCGGCGGCGGGATGTTCAACTACTGGTACAGCAGCCCTGCAATGAACAACTGCCTGTTCAACGGTAACCAAGCGGATTTTGGCGGTGGAATTTATAACGAGTACTACTGCGATGTGGATGTCCTTAGCTGCACTTTAAGTGGCAACTTGGCCGGTTACGGCGGCGGGATGTACAACTATAACAGCGACCCTACATTGACAAACTGCATCTTCTGGGGCAATAGAGACGATGCCGGGAGCGATGAATCCGCTCAGATCTATATTGATAGCGGCACACCGGTCGTGACATTCAGTTGTATCCAGGGTCTCGACAGCTTCGCCGGAAGCGGTAACATCGGCGATGACCCTCTGTTTGTGCGTGACCCTAACGACGGTGGCAACGGCTGGGGCGATGACCCTTGTACGCCCGGCGTAGATGAGGGAGATAACGATGACTACGGCGACCTGCGTCTGTCTCGCCCTGTGTCGATAGCGGCAGCGATGCTGCGGTACCTGCCGATGCCGCCGACCTCGACGGCGACGGCAACACCGCTGAGCAGACCCCCTGGGACCTGGATGGTAACGCAAGAATTATTGATGGTAATGGTGACTTGACCACCGCCGTTGACATGGGGGCTTTCGAGTTCGCACGAGCGAACATCGTCCGCAATCCTGCACAATTCACGTTCTTTGTCTCCAGACCCGGTTTCGACGCCGAGCCGCAAAGTCTGTACATCTCTAACTCTGGGGCCGGCCTGCTAAACTGGAAAATTACCTGCGGTTGCAACTGGTTGGGCGCCGATCCAAATAGCGGAAGTTCCACCGCGAGCCCGGATGAAGTTCTGCTCACCACGGACACATCAAGCCTTACCTGGGGCAGCTATTCGTGTCAGTTGACAATTTCCTCACCCGATGCGGCGAACACCCCGCAGACCGTCCAGGTGGACTTGAACATTATCATCAAGGCCGATTTTGATGCGGATGGAGACGTGGACCTTGTAGATTTCGGTGTATTCGTATTGGCCTGGTTAACTGCGCAGGGCCAGGAAGGGTACAATCTCGTATGCGATATTGCCGAACCATACGATTTCATCGATGAAGCGGACCTTGCAGCATTTGCTGAAAACTGGCTTTATCAATAATAATCGGGCAGCCATCGATTTGTCCTCATTACTGGCAGTACTGGAGGTAAGCGAAAAATCAACGCGTTGTTGTTGAATTTCGTCCAAATCTTTGTAAACTGTATCTTCAGTTGTGGGTCGGTGCCCGAGTGGCTAAAGGGAACGGGCTGTAAACCCGTTGGCGAGAGCCTACGTTGGTTCGAATCCAACCCGGCCCATTGTGGGTGCTTAAGTGGTTAGATGGTGAAACGATAGGGGGGGCCTTACTTCAGCCGACGGGCTTGGCAGGCAGGTATATATTGAACGTTGTTCCTTTGCCTATCTCGGTGTCAATCTCAATTCTTCCGGCGTGCTGGTCTACGACCTGTTTGGCGATAGGCATGCCCAGACCCGTGCCGAACTTACTTTTCTTGGACTCAAAAGGCGTAAATATCTTTTCCTTCATCTCCTCCGTCATGCCCGGCCCATTATCGGTGACAGCAAACAGGACTTCTTGCTGCTCGGGCAGGTATCTGGTTTCTACACTGACGATGCCGACCTGTTCATCAACGATGTCGATGGCATTTAGGACAATGTTCAGAGCCATTTCGTGAAGACGCTCACCATCCAGTTTAATGGTCGGTATTTTCTGGTCTATGCGAATGTTCAGCCTGGAGGTCTTCTGTTTGAGCTGGGATTTCAGCGATTCTATGGCACCCTGGATGACTCTGTTGAGATCGCACGCGCCCAACTTAAGTGGTCTGTCTTTGCTGTAATCCAGCATTTCCAGTGTGTATTTCCGCATTCTTTCAAGATTGGGTTTCAGAATATCCCAGCTTCGTTTGACTCGGTGTATCTGATTCGTTCTCAGGCCGAAATCCACAATCTCAGCGGCCCCGCCAATCATCTGGAGT